>Ga0207088_1025_pt1 | contig 35869 bp, 26 predicted proteins | sample Alteio_BWMinHeat_52_FD_153564 | JGI IMG/M metagenome (GOLD analysis project Ga0207088, IMG submission 153564) | Enriched cells from forest soil in Barre Woods Harvard Forest LTER site, Petersham, Massachusetts, United States -... | ecosystem: Environmental > Terrestrial > Soil > Temperate forest >... | reverse complement strand
AATTTAATTGCAGTCGCTGAAGGTCCGGGACTGATAGGAGCTCTGATTGTAGGCATCCATTTCGCCAAGGGGCTCTGTATGGGTCTAAATATCCCACTTGTAGGGGTCAACCATGTAGAAGCACATCTCTATTCAGCCTGGATGTCCCATAATGGAGAGATCCCCTTGCCCGCTTTAGGAGTTGTTCTTTCGGGAGGCCATACTGCTCTTTTGAAAATCAATAGCATTAGCGACTATGAACTTATTGGGCAAACTCAAGACGATGCTTGTGGGGAGGCCTTTGATAAGGTTGCAACACTTCTTGACCTTCCCTATCCGGGTGGACCAAATATTGAAGAGCTTGCAAAAATCGGAGATCCTCACCGTTTTAGCTTTAAGGCAGGGAGTGTAAAAAACCGCCCCTTTGATTTTTCATTTAGCGGTCTTAAAACTGCCGTCTTATATCTGCTGAAGGGGCAAAATTGCTCAAAAAGTCATATCCAAACAATTCTTGAATCCGATAAAAAGGATGTAGCGGCAAGCTTCCAGTATGCTGCCTTTACAGATGTGGTCTCAAAGGCTAAAAAGGCTGCTCGGCTATTTGCTGCTAAAAGCGTCATCATTGGAGGTGGTGTAAGCCAAAATTTAATGCTCCGATCTATTTTTGAAAACTCTATTCAAGATATTCCTCTTTTTTGGCCAAAAAAAGGACTCTCCCTTGATAATGGGGCCATGATTGCGGGTCTTGGTTATGAGAAATATAAAAAAGAGGGCCCAACAGATCCTTTGATGCTAAACCCGAAACCACGCATTCCCTTTAAACAAACAGGACAATTCACATGAAAAACATTCTTTTGGCTCTGCTGGTTACTCTACCTTTTTTGATGGGAGGATGTACTAAAGAAAAGGGCCGCTCCTTCAAGAGTCAAGTATTACATCTCAATCTGGCTTCCGACCCCTCCTCTTTTGACCCCAGAGTCGCCCGTTCTCTCAAGGATTTAACAGTGACCAAGCATCTCTTTGAGGGGCTAATGAGTATGGATGAAGACGGCAGGCCTCAGCCCGCACTTGCTCAAGAGATCTCTATCTCCGATGATTGCCTGACTTATACCTTCTACTTACGCGATAGCTGCTGGTCTAATGGAAAGCCTCTTACGGCAGCTGACTTTGAATATGCATGGAAAAAAGTCCTCGATCCACTTTTTGCTACCGACTACTCCCATATGCTCTATCCTATTAAAAATGCAAAAGCTGCCCGTCTTGGCAAATGCTCTTTAGATGAAGTGGGCGTTATTGCAATCGATCAAAATATCCTTCAGGTTCAACTAGAATCTATTACTCCCTATTTTTTAGAGCTCCTGGCCTTTCCAACATATTTCCCCATTAGCAGAGCATTTGAAGAATCAAATCCCTCTTGGGCAAACCGTACAGGGAAAATCAGCCCGCAAGAATTTGTCTGCAATGGGCCCTTTCATCTTGTAGAATGGGCTCCCACAGATTGCATTATTTTAAAGAAAAACCCCCTCTACTGGGATTCTAAAGCTGTTTTCCTTCAAGAGATAGAGTTTACAATTATTGCAAGCAATACAACAGAAAATCATCTCTTCGAAAAGGGAAAGATCGATTGGCTTGGACAGCCTATCTCTAATGAGATCAACTCAGAAGTGCTCGGCGCATTGAAAAAAGAGAATAAACTGCAATCCTACCCAATTGCTGGCACCTTTTGGTTTAAATTTAACACAGAAAAGGCTCCTTTTGATGACCTCAAAATCCGTAAAGCATTTTCCTATGCAATCAATCGCCAAGAGATTATCACTCACATTCTGCAGGGCAACCAAAAACCTGCAACAACCCCTATTCCTCCCTCAATGTCACTTTCGAATACTCCCTTTTTTCACGATGGGGATATTGCCTACGCCAATCGCCTCTTTGATGAAGCATTAGCAGAAAAGAGACTCAACCGAGAAGATTTTCCGACAATCACTCTCTCTTATCCGATTACAGAAAGGAATACAAAAATCGTGCAAGTTGTTCAAAGGCAATGGGAAGAGGCTTTTTGCGTTCAAGTGAAGTTAAATGGCATGGAGGGGCACCATTATCGCCATCAAGTTAAAAAAGGGGAATTTCAAGTGGGAACCGGAGATTGGATTGGAGACTTTAATGATCCTATCTCTTTTTTAGAACTATTTAAGTACAAGTTAGACCGCACTTCTGGGGTGGGGTTAAATGATACAGGATGGGAAGATCCTGAATATATCAAACTTCTCGATCTCTCACTAAAGATTACAGATATTCAAGAGAGAAACGCCCTTCTTCAAGAGGCTGAGAGAATCCTCATGGAAAAAATGCCCATTGCTCCTGTCTATCACTATAGCTTTGATTACATCAAGCAGAGGTATTTACAGGATGTTAAGCTCTCTCCTCTAGGGCTTGCCGACTTTAAAAAAGCGCGCCTCGGAACTTGAGTACCAAAGCAAGAATAAAGATCGGGTTTGCCCACGTGCGTGCCCGACTCTTTTTTTCTTTGCGGTCTTTGCGTTATATAATTCGTAGACAAAAAAGAGGGAGTGGGTCATTTAGATAATAGATAAAATTTAAATTCCTTGGCATCTCATGTCTAGTTCATCATCCGGGCGTCCAATAGAACACCGCCGCACATTGAATGTCTTTGTGCTTGCAATGCTCTCGCTTGCAGTTGTTATAAGTCTTCGCAATCTTCCCTTATCTGCAGAATATGGACTAGCCTCCCTTTTTTTTTATTTAGCAGCTACTCTTGTTTTCATGATCCCCTACGCTCTAGTCTCAGCAGAGCTCGCCTCAGCATGGCCCAAAGCCGGCGGTATCTACATCTGGGTAAGAGAAGCTTTAGGAGATCGCTGGGGATTTTTTGCGATTTGGATGCAGTGGTTCCACAATATGACCTGGTACCCCGCCATGCTCGCTTTTATCGCGGCCGGCATTGCCCAACTCATTAATCCAAACCTGGCTCACAATAAAGTCTATCTTATTTGTGTAATATTGGGGGGATTTTGGAGTGTGACTCTGATGAATTTTTTCGGTATCAAACTCTCCGCCTGGCTCAGTACAGTCTGCGTCATCGTTGGCTCTATTATTCCCGGTGTGCTTTTGATCTTCTTCGGTATTTATTGGGTCGCAACCGGTCACCCATTGGCTATTGATCTAACAGCTAAAAAATTGCTTCCAAACCTGCATGATCTCTCACACCTTGTATTTTTAGCAGGCATTTTTCTAGCCCTGGCTGGTTTAGAAGCCAACGCCAACCTTGCAAGGGAGGTGAAAAATCCACAAAAAAACTACCCACGGGCAATCCTGATCGCTGCATTGTTGGCTTTTGGAATTTTAGTATTAGGTTCCCTCTCAATTGCTATTGTTATCCCCCAAAAAGATATCAGCCTTGTCTCCGGTCTTCTCGATGCTTTCCATATCTTTTTTAATAAGTATGGAGTGGGTTGGATTGTTCCAATCATCGCAATCTTCACTGTCCTTGGAGCATTTGGGGAATTAAATGCCTGGGCTATGGCAGGTGTTCGAGGACTCTTCGTGACAATAGAACATGGAAATCTTCCTCCGATCTTCCATAAACTTAATAAAAGACACGTTCCTGTAAACCTTTTAATCTTCCAAGCTGTGATTGTAACTATTGCAGCATTTATTTTTCTCTATCTGCCAAACGTTAATATCTCATACTGGATCTTAAGCGCACTTGCAGCCCAAATGTACCTTGTGATGTACATTCTTCTTTTTATCACAGGAATTGTTCTACGCATTCGAAAACCTCATGTTCCGCGCGTCTATAGAGTCCCATTTAAAAATGGAGGGATGTGGGTAGCTTCTATTATCGGAACAGCGGCTTGCCTATTTGCTATAACCGTGAGTTTTATTCCCCCATTAACTTTTAAGATCAAAAGTATTTTGCAATATGAATCTATTCTAATTGCTGGATTTGTTATTAGCGTTGCGATTCCTTTAGTTATTTTCGCTTTCAAAAAGCCTCATTGGAAGGTGAAAGTCCTCGAAAAGATCAGAAAAGAGATCAGAAAAAGCATCCATTAACTGAGATAAAGGAGAAAGCTTTTTAGGTAATCGGTCTCAGGATGAAAAAGATTAATGGGGTGATCCGCACTTAAGCGATGTTTGCTGACGATGCGTATTTGTCGGTTGGCATCATGCGCAGATTGAAAGAGAAGCTTTTGGAAAAGAGCCTCATCTATATGGTAGGAGCAGGAGCATGTTAGAAGAAGAGAGCCCGGCAACATCTTCTTGAAAGCAATACTGTTAATATCCCTATAGCCGCGGCAAGCGCTTTCAATATCTCTCTTTTTTTTGGCAAAGGCCGGAGGGTCTAAAATCACAATTTCATAATCAAGAGGGTTTTCTCTTAAAAACTTAAAGACATCCATCTGGAAAAAACCTTGAGCCTCTGTAGAAAAGCCATTAAGAGCGATATTTCTACGACTAAGAGCAAGCGCCTCCGCAGAGATGTCCACCGAATCTACTTTTAGGGCTCCTTGTTTTAAGGCATGCAGTGTAAACCCTCCCGAATAACTAAAGCAATTCAGCAGGCGTTTACCACAAGCAAGCTTGCCAATCCACCGCCGCATCTCCCTCTGATCAAGAAAAAAACCTGTTTTCTGCCCTGTTTTAACCGATAGCTCAAAAGATAGAGTATCCTCCTTGATGATAACCTCATCTGGAAGATCGCCCCACAAAATCTCCTCGTTATTTTCTAGGCCCTCTTCTTTTCGGGAGGGCGCTGTCGATTTTTCATAGATCCCCTTAATGGGAAGAAGACGCGTAAGAAGGTCTATTATCCGGCTTTTAAGCTTTTCCATGCCAAGCGTTCCAATTTGCAAGACAAGGTAAGGTCCATATTTGTCGATAATAAGACCGGGAAGCGAATCTCCCTCGCCATTTACAAGACGGTAGGCATCTGTCTCCTCATCATTGAAAAACCTTTTTCGCATCTCAATTGCCTGAAGTAGGCTACGCTCTAGCTGTAGATAGGGGTCCTCTCCAAAACTAATGATCCGTCCACATAATCCACTTTTTCTATTAAAGTAACCATAGCCCAAAAGCTGGTTGTTACTGCTAAAGACAGGAATAAGGCTCCCATCCTGATATCCCTTAGGATAAGAGGCCACTGCACCTGAAAAAATCCAATGATGCCTCAAATGGAAAATACTCTCTTTTCCACTTTTTAACATTACACCATTCATTTGGATCCTTAGTGTTTGTGAACACACTCTTAATAGGGTTTATAAAAGGTTATCATATTAGACCAAACAAAAAAATTAAATTCTCGGCTGTCGAAAAAGTTGCAAAATCGATTAAGATAGAGTATCTTTCCTTCTATGTTTTTTCGTTTAATCAACCATTTTTTACTCATTGCGCTTTCTCTTTGCGGATGTACAAATATGGAGAGCGCCAAGCAAAAAAAAGTGAGTCTCCACCTTAATATCTATACAGACCCTCCTACCTTAGACCCGCGTAAAACCTTTGATTCTGTTGCATCAAATACCCTGCTTTTTTTATTCGACGGATTAACACGCATTGGATTTGATAACCATCCCCATTTGGCTATTGCTAAAGATGTCACCATTTCAAATGATCAAAAAACCTATACCTTTCATTTAAAAAATGCACTCTGGTCAAATGGTGACCTTCTTACCTCCCACGATTTTCTCTTTGCATGGCAGAGCCTCCTCTCTCCCTCTTTTGATTCTCCCTCTGCTTACAAACTATTTCTTATCCAAAATGCAAAGAAGATTAAGGGAGGCGAACTTCCCCTCTCTAAGCTTGGAGTCGAGGTTCCCGATGAGAATACACTAATTGTCCACCTTGAATACCCCGCTCCCTACTTTCTGGAACTTCTTTCTTTTTCTGTCTTTTTTCCTATCAATCAGAAGATTGCTTCGCTTGATCCCAATTGGGCTGATGGAGCCGGACCTCACTATGTTTCAAATGGACCTTTCACTCTCTCCTCTTGGGAGTATGAAAATGAAATTGTTTTGAAAAAAAATCCCCTTTATTGGGACGCAAGCGTTGTTAAAATCGAAAAAGTCAACCTTGCAATGGTTGGGGATACCCTAACGGAATATTATCTCTTTGAGAGTGGTGAACTCGACTTTGCAGGCTCCCCTTGCTCGAATCTTCCAATTGATGTCCTTCCTACATTGGATAAGGAGGGCAAACTAGGGCGAACCCCCTTTTCAGCGATCTATTATTACAAATTCAATACTGATCATTTCCCTCTGCAAAATATTAATATCCGTAAAGGGCTTGCTTTAAGCATCGATAGAGGAGCCATCGTAGAACATGTCATGCAGGTGGGGCACATTTCAGCTACCTCATTTGTTCCTCCACTTCCCAATCCCCTTTTTAACAGCGAAAAAAACCTCCTGCCAATCAGTGATAACGACAGTGAGAAGGGGAAAAAATTATTCAATGAGGGGCTCAAAGAAGAGGGGATTAACCTCCAGGGTTTTCCAAAACTTATTTTATCATTTAATGCCAACAGAGAGCATCAGAGAGTCGCTGAGGCAATCCAGGAACAATGGAATAAAAAGCTAGGCATCCAAGTTACCCTAGAGCAATTCGATTGGAAAGTTTTCTTAAATAAAGTAGGTAAGCAGGATTATCATATTGCAAGAGCCGCCTGGCTGGGAGAATATAATGATCCGATGGCTTTTCTCACTATTTTTAAATCCCGAGGCGATGATGGACTTGGAGCGGATAATCAAACCGGATGGGAAAACCCCCAATTCACAAACCTACTTGACTTAGCAAATTATGAGAAAGATCCTATAAAACGAGCAGCTATTCTTGTCAGCGCTGAAAAAATACTCATGGATGAGATGCCGATTATTCCAATCTACTACATAGAAGGACTCTATATTAAAAGCCCCCGTCTAAAAGATGTTCTTATCACCTCTTGCGGGGCTATTGATTTTAAATGGGCATACTTTCAATGACGCGTTATATCTTGAATCGTTTATTTGCTAACCTCATCGCTCTTCTCGTCATTATTACTATCACTTTTTTTTTAATGAAAGCAATACCCGGAGACCCCTTCACTCAGGAAAAAGCGCTACCCAAAGAAATTTTGGATTCTCTCTATGAGCACTATAAACTCAATGATCCCTGGTATACGCAATATGCAAACTACTTAAAATCTATTGTCACCTGGAATCTTGGCCCCTCTTTTAAATACAAATCAAGAACTGTCAATGAGATCATCAAAAGTGGATTCCCAGTTTCTGCTATTTTGGGATTAGAGGCTCTTGCCATCTCTCTTTGCATTGGGATAGCTGCAGGGAGCATTTCTGCATTAAAACAAAATAGATGGCAAGATTATGGAGCGATGCTATTTGCTGTAATTGGAATCTCCATTCCAAGTTTTATCCTCTCTGCATTTTTGCAATATATTTTTGCGATCAAACTAGATCTTTTTCCGGTAGCTCGTTGGGGATCTTTTGCTCAATCTGTCTTACCTGCACTCTCTCTTGCTGCCCTGCCAACTGCTTTTATAGCCAGGTTAACACGAGCAAATATGGTCGAAATACTACAGCTGGATTATATAAAAACTGCAAAATCAAAAGGGCTTAGTGAACAAAAGGTCATTATCAAACATGGTTTACGCAACGCACTTCTCCCCGTCATGACATATCTTGGTACTTTAACAGCCAATATTTTAACAGGCAGCTTTATCATTGAAAAAATTTTTGGAATTCCAGGCCTTGGTCAATGGTTTATTAATAGCGTTACAAATCGCGATTATACAGTTATTATGGGAATCACTGTATTTTACAGTATTATCCTTCTATCCATGATCTTTTTTGTAGATTTAGCTTATGGATGGATAGATCCAAGACTCAAAGTAGGAAAAAATCTAACATGAACGAATTTGACCCCTCCCTTTTTCTACCCATTGAATTTGATAGAGAAGCTTGCGAGCAAATTGCCCACCCCTCTCTCTCATATCGAAAAGATGTATGGAGAAGATTGAGGCTGAACAAAAGCGCAAGCATAGGGATGATCTTTTTACTATTTTTAGCCTTTTTTGCGATCTGTGGACCTTTTTTAAGCAACTATTCCTATTATGAGACAAATCTTGCCCTGAAAAATCACTCTCCCTCAAACAGATACTGGTTTGGAACAGATGATCTTGGAAGAGATGTCTTCACAAGAACTTGCTGGGGAGCGCGGATCTCTTTATTCATTGGAGTCACAGCAGCGATTATCGACCTCTTTATCGGTGTTCTTTGGGGGGGCCTTGCAGCGCATATTGGAGGCAAAATAGATATCTTTTTGATGCGCATAGCAGATATTCTTTTTGCGCTTCCCTACCTTCTTGTAGTGATCATGCTGATGGTAGTGATGGGTTCGGGGTTATTTCCCATCATTGTTGCCCTTACTTTTACAGGATGGATAGGGATGGCGCGCATCGTGCGAGGACAGATCTTACAACTGAAAGAGCAGGAGTATATCCTCGCTGCAACAGCTCTTGGTGCGAGCTCCTCACGAGTTCTTTTTACACATCTTATTCCCAATGCAATGGGACCAATTATTGTGACAATGACCCTTACAATTCCAACAGCAATTTTTACCGAAGCTTTTTTAAGTTTTTTAGGACTGGGAGTCCAAGCCCCCATGGCGAGCTGGGGAACAATGGCTAGTGATGGACTGCCTGCTATGCGTTACTACCCCTGGCGTCTATTTTTTCCGGCGGCTTTCATTAGTTTCACAATGCTTGCATTAAACTTGGTAGGCGATGGGCTACGGGATGCAATCGATCCAAAGCTCCGTAAATAAATGTGATGAATATGACTAAGTTATTAGAAATAACAAACTTAACCGTCTCTTTTCGCACTTACTTAGGAAAAGTAGAGGCTGTTAGAGATATCAGTTTTTCTATCTATCCCGGTGAAACAGTTGCAATTGTGGGCGAATCTGGATGTGGGAAAAGCGTGACAGCACAATCTATTATGCGCCTTCTTCCCGATCCACCCTGCAAGGTGGAAAAGGGAACAATTCTCTTTGAAGGAGAAGATCTACTTAAAAAATCAAGATCTCAAATGGAGGCAATTAGGGGCAAAAAAATTGGAATGATCTTTCAAGATCCAATGACATCCCTTAATCCTACAATGCGCATTGGAAATCAGATTATAGAGGGGCTTATCAAACACTGCGCTCTACAAAGAAAAGAGGCCAAAGCACAGGCTATTGAAATGTTAAATTGGGTTGGCATTCAAAACGCAGAGAAACGCATGGCTCAATATCCCCATGAGTTTAGCGGCGGAATGCGGCAAAGAGCTGTCATTGCCATTGCACTAGCCTGCAATCCGAAACTTCTGATTGCAGATGAACCAACAACAGCTTTAGATGTAACAATTCAGGCCCAAATTCTCGATCTTATGAAAGAGATCCAGCGGGAGAAAAAAACAAGCATTATACTAATTACACACGATCTTGGAATTGTTGCGGGAATGTGCGACCGTCTCCTTGTAATGTATGGGGGAAAAATCATCGAAGAGGGTAGCGTAAAAAAGATCTTTTCATCTCCTTACCATCCCTATACCAAAGGGCTTCTACGTTCTATTCCCCGTCTTGACTGGAATAGAGAGGACAAACTCATTCCCATTCCTGGCACGCCTCCCAATCTTTTGAATCCACCGCGGGGCTGTCCCTTTTCCCCCCGCTGCGGATCTCTCATGGGTATTTGTACCAAACAAACTCCAGAACTTTCCCAAATAGATCCTCACCATGCGGCTGCATGTTGGTTAAAAACAAGAGAGGAGATTTTGTGAATACACTTGTCGAGCTTAAAAACATCTCCAAACATTATAAAATCGGCAAGAAAAAGCTCATTGCCGTCAATGACTTTTCACTCAAGATCGAACGGGGGGAGACTCTGGGCCTTGTAGGAGAGAGCGGATGTGGAAAGTCGACCATTGCGAAAATGATCATACGGCTTATCGATCCAACATTTGGTTCTCTCTTCTTTGAAAAAGTAGATATTTGCTCTCTTTTAAAAAAGGGCCTTAAAGAGATGCGTCGCAATATGCAGATCGTCTTTCAAGACCCTTATGCCTCTTTAAATCCTAGAATGACGGTGCAAGATATCATCGGTGAGCCCCTAAGTATTCATGGGCTAGAAAGGGGTATTAAGAAAAAAGAAAGAATTGAATCACTGCTTAACTTAGTGGGGCTTAACTCCAATCATATGAGTCGCTTTCCCCATGAATTTAGCGGAGGGCAGAGGCAGCGCATTGGTATTGCAAGAGCGCTTGCTGTAAACCCTAAATTCCTGATTTGCGATGAGCCGATTTCGGCTCTCGATGTCTCTATCCAGGCGCAAGTTGTTAATCTTCTCAAAGATCTCCAAAAAAAAATGGGGCTTACCTATCTTTTTATTGCCCATGATCTTGCAATGGTTAAATATCTTTCAGACAGGGTAGCTGTGATGTATTTGGGGCATCTTTTAGAGCTTGCTCCAAGTGAGTTTCTCTATACTAACCCTCTCCATCCCTATACTGAGCTCCTCCTCTCTTCCATCCCTATCCCCGATCCTGAAATTGAGATTGGCAAAAAAAGAGTGATTATTCCCGGGGAGCTACCAAATCCTCTATCTCCCCCATCGGGTTGCATATTTAGAACACGCTGCCCTAAGGCTAAAAAAATCTGTAGTGAGGTCATTCCAAAGCTGCAAGAGATGAAGTCGGGCCATTTCGCGGCCTGCCACTTCCCTAACTAAACAAAAAGAAAGAAATCACCACAGAGAAAAGAAAGAGTCGGGCACGCACGCGGGCACGGGCACGAAATAACTTTCTTGCATTCAACCTCTTTTCACTGAAATCGGTTTCTCCTTTGCCCGAACTCATGGGAGGATTTGGATAAAAAATTTAATCGTGCCCGTGCCCGTGCCAGCGTGCGTGCCCGACTCTTTTTTTCTCTGTGGTCTCTGTGGTGCAATTTTTCTTTGCGTCTTTGTGCCTTAGCGTCTTTGCATTAAATATTATTGCGCAGGTTGGTTGACAGTCACTTCGAGGATGACGATATTGTCTATAGGGACATTTTGCATGGGTCCCTTCGTTGTTGTTTTAGCAAGCCTGATCTTCTCCACAACATCCATTCCCGAAATCACCTCCCCAAATACGCAATAGCCAAATCCTGAGGGTGTGGCATCTCGAAAGTTGAGAAATTCATTATCGGAGAGGTTAATAAAAAACTGTGAGGTTGCTGAATGGATCTCCGAGGTGCGAGCCATTGCAACGGTTCCTTTCTTGTTTTTGAGTTGATTATTTGCCTCATTTTTAATCTGTTTTTGAGTCGGTTTTTGGGCGAGATCAGAAGTAAACCCTCCCCCTTGAACCATAAAACCATCAATCACTCGGTGAAAGATCGTGCCGTTGTAGTGACCGCTTTGTGCATAGCTGATAAAGTTTTTTACCGTTTCGGGTGCTTTCTCCGGATTGAGTTTTAGAGCAATTTCCCCAAGGTTTGTTTTAATAGTGACAATTGGTGCATTCATATTTTTTTCATCCTGTTTTGGCGACGAGAGGTTTGCACATGATAAAAGGGGTGCAAAAAGAAGTACCATTATTGATAAAAGTCTCATTTTCATCCTCTCCAAATGTTAAATTTCGAATTATAGCCAAGTCAGCTCAAAAATGACAAGTCGACAAAAATTAACACCTATGCAATTTTAGGCTGATAGCGCAACTCCTGGCAGAAAAAACCCTGAGATTTATGGAAATCCCTCATATACTAGATGAACTTGCCTTCGATATGGGATCATTGCCAAGAGAGGCGATTGAGGCCGCCATTGCTAAAAAAGAGAAGATCACCCCATTTCTTCTTGAAGTGCTCAAAGAAGCGCTTATGCATCTCTATGATATCATTGAACATGATAACTATCAGGGCCATCTATATGCCATGTATCTGCTTGCTCAATTTCGCGAAAAACAAGCCTTCCCCTTAATTATCGAGCTGATCTCCTTTCCTGGAGAGATCCCCCACGCGATTTTAGGAGATGTCTTAACTGAAGATCTCTCAAGAATTTTGGCAAGTGTTACCGGATCTGATATTAATCCCTTAAAAAAGGTGATCGAGGACTCTCAGCTCAACGAATATGTAAGAGCAGCTTGCCAAACCGCTCTTGTGACCCTTGTAGGGTGCTCTCTCATTCCTAGGAGAGAAGCAATTGACTACTTTCAACTCTTATTTCGTGGCAAAATGGATCGCACACCCTCCTTTGCCTGGGATAATTTAATCTCTTCTGCCTGCGATCTATACCCTGAGGAGCTCTATCCCGACATCGAAAGAGCCTTTGCCGAGGGCCTTATCGAAAAATCATTTATCTCTCTTGAAGATGTCCAAGCTATTTTACATGAAAAAAGAGAGATCCATCTCTTCCGTCTCCATCAGACCGCAGAACTTGTGGATGATACTGTCACTGAAATGGAAAAATGGGCCAGCCCCTACTCGAATTCCGAAGATCTATATAAATTTATTAAATAATTGTTAATTTTTTATAAAAAAGATTTAATAATACTATGTAAATCTTGTTTTTTTACATAGAAAGCCTTATAATTGTCCTTTTAAAGACTAATAAAATACTATGCAAAATACACGTCCCATTCAAGGAAATGAGCTCCTTTTTTGGATCTACCATCCTAATGTCATCAATACTCTTCTGATTACATCGGTGGCTATGGGAGCAATTGCTTTATTTATAGGAACATTTGCACTTTTACAGCCTACCGGTTTCCCTTGGGATTTCTTTAGCTCTCTAAATTCTATCTCTTTTAAACAAGCGATTATCTTGCTAACCACAGGCGGAGTGTCTGAGCTGCCAATTGTGCCCCTTCTCTATCAATTTATAAAATTAATTACTGGAGTCAATTCCTCTTGCATAGTAGCTCCTCCAACATTCACTACCCGGAAGGCAATAGATTGCTGTGTGCTAGATTGCGGAGAAGGCAAGGAGCCCCTCGATCTTTTTGACCCACTTGAGATTTTAACAACAATTGCTGGATTAAATCTAAGTAAGAGCCCCATTCCTCATTTCGCCATTCAGCAGAAAGAAGATGAAAAGGGAGTCTTTTTTGAGTTTTTAAAAAAGGAAAAACGAGATATTGATGATTTTAAAGACCTTGAGAAATTTTATAATCATATTTTACAACAGAAAAATATAGAGGAAAGTCAATATTTTATCCTCCGATACTCTTTAGAAAATCTACATGGGCTTTATGATAAATACCGTCAAGACCATTCGGTTGAAGCAATGGCTTACAAAAACGATATTTTAGAAGCTATTGCAGTCGCTCTTAAACCTGAGGGTCTAAATGACAAATTTGGCTTGGACATTCAAAGAGTTCCAGCTGTGATTATTCCATTTACCTCTACTCTTTTGGAAAGTCAGATTCCTCTTTTTAAAATGAAAGACCTTTTTCGAGTCATCCAATTAATGAAGGAACATTTTCCACAAGGGGCACCCACTCTCAAAGAGGTTCAGGAGATTCCTGAACTTAGTAAATACCTTGTAATTGAACAGGTTCCTCTTGCAAAGTTTGTACATTGGATATACGAACATTATCATTTAGGAACACCTTTTAATAATAAAGTAGTTAATTCGACGATTACCAAATTGGCCGGATTTTCTACAACGAAAATTTTAAAACCGGGATCTAAGAGAACAAAAGAAATTCTGGGATTTTTCCGCAATTTAGGGATTAATCCAGGCACTGAAGTTAATGGCAAACTCTACTCATATACTGAAATGTTTGAGAAAAGCTTGCGGGATGAAGCATCCGCTGATGGAGCTTTTCAACGATCATTAAACGAAAGGGGTCGCCAAATATTAATTCAAGCCGCAACCGAGGCTAAAGAACTTAACCCTGTCATCAGTAACTCTTTTTGCCGCCTTCGTATCATAAAGTTCGAAGCAGGTAGCACCGCAACCCCCATTACGATTGAGGGTAAAACACTGAGTGACAACAACACTTCATCGTTCACCCTACAAAATATGTTTGGGATATTTAATGGTTTATCTTCTTATTTTACAAATCTTACCAATAAAGTTTTATGGAAAGATTATAGTGCTGAGCACCTTTATCGAACCTGCCTTGTTCAAGCTGTCCATCGCAAAGAAGTTACCATGATTGTGCAGCGCCTTGCCCCAGATGATATCCACCACTATGTTGAACCTGTCGGTGGCAGAGTCTTAAGTCGATCTCAGGCTTGCACTAAACTTCTCCAGCTTTTGGAGCAAGAGGGAGGTTCCCCTCAAGTAGAAAAAGAAAAAGAAAAAGAAACACTCAATAAATTGGTGGAATACTTCAATGCACATCATCCACAAAAAAGCGTGGTCAAAGTAAAGGGGACAAAGATGTCAGTCGGAACTAATGCAACGAAACATGAGCTATCTCCCCTTAGCCAAAATGAACGTAAAATTATTATGGTAGAACATAAGGATGGAAGTATTGCCATTCACACCTTTATTGGAGCTATTTCTGTCAATAATGTCCAAGTCAATGTAAAACCTGGCCAAATTAAACTGGGAGATAAAGTCGGAGCTATGGGATTTGGGGATGATGGAGAGGGGTGGAGGGCACCCGCAACAGCTGATAGAAGCATTAAACTTAATTCCGAAACCCAACAACTAAATGCTCAAGGTGAAGAAATGGGACACTTTGACAAAGAAGGCTCTACAGTCGTCTCTCTCTATTTCAACTTTAAACCCACTCGTCTGCTTGAAAGGGCTGCCAAAAGGCTTAAATATATAGACGCAAGAGGCGTTGAGAGGAATTTTGAAATCCAGACGCAGATGGGTCAACAGATTGGCAATCTAACCTCCTAGTTTTTTTCTTTTTCCTCTGGAAGATTGCTCTCCGTCTTTCCCAAATTAAAGCATGAGACAACCTTATTCTGAGTCCTTAATAAGGTGCCCTCAGCAAAAAGAAACTCTCTAAATTGGTGTGCCGCTTTATATTGCTTACTATTTAAACCTCCTTCAAGAGACCAATGAACAAGAGCTTCTCCGCGAATCCTTTGTTTTTGTTTAAGATCATATTTTTTTATTTGAGTCACTTTAAATGCTCCATCTTGTTCTAATTGTATATCGAAACGTGTTGCATTCTCATATGACCATTTGAGCATTATTGCTCCCTCTTTCGGCTTAAAAAGTTTGCGACAGAGTTTTTTTCGCATAAAATTGTCCGAGGGAGCTGCCGCTCCAAAAGAGAGAGCTTGTAAAAGAGACAATAGAGGAATGGTTTGTTTTAAAAGAGGATAAGCCAGCATTTTAATATAGAGAGTATCGACCATGTGTTCTGCAACATTTTCCCATTTTTCTTTTTTGTAATTTTCTTCATTTGTTAAATTCTTCCAAAACCACTCTCTACCCTCATGGATAGTCTTTAAAAAGAGCTGTTCGGCCGGAGTTTCCTCCCTACCTTCATCTCCTATGGTGCACCTGAACATTCTTCCAAAATAATTTAACTTTTCCTCATTCGTTTCTTGGCTCTCGATTCCTTTAAAAGAAGATTCTAAAACCTTTTCGCAGAGTTGAGTTAGTTGCCTACGGGTTGTTTCTTTTTCACTAAGACCTGAAGTTTCAAGAAGATGATTATCCATAACTTTGAGAAGTTCTATACTCTCCAATTGTAATAATTGAGCCTGTTGCAATGGATTAGGTAGATCTTCTCTACCTAGGCTTTTTTGTAAGCAGTCGATTAAATGGGCTAGAAATAAGACGGGACGCTCAGCAACTGAGCATTCTCTATCAATTTCTGGGAGAGGGAGCTTCTTTTCATTTAGGGTGAAAAAAGAGTCTGATAAATCATTATAATAATAAGAAGCATTTCGAAATGATTCAAGAATCCCATTTCCACTTATCAAAAAAATAGGAAAAAACTCAAAACCGACTGCAAAATGCGTAGGGTTGGCTTTTAGAGAACTAAGAGTTTTTTCTATTCTGAAGATACTTTTAGAACGTGTACAGCTCTTTTTACAAACTTTCTTTTCTTCAGACATATCTTCAAGGAAACGATGTGCTTCATCGCCTCCTATAATGCATTTAATTTGCTGTTGCTGCGCTGAATTTAAATTTTGATAAGCGAACCAAAATTTTTTTGGAGAATCACAATTAATAAATTCTGAAAAAAATTTATTTTTTGTAACCCCAATAAGCACAGTTACAGCTTGTGATACTCGCAGAGGTATCGTAGTGAATTTTAATGCAGTAGTGTAAACCGTGTACACAATGTCTTTTAAGACTTTCTTAGATGGTCCTTTAGACCGGGGGCTTAGGCTTAATATTGGAACTTGCTCTTTGGTCTTTGTTGAAATCTCCCTTTTAAAGCTTTTTCTCCATTCGCTAGGTGGAGTGCCAGGAGTTAAATGAAGGTTAAGAATTTCAGAGCTTATTTCAAAAGTGCAGGTTTCTTGTGGAGTGCGATTTCCGTCTCCTCTAATTATATGTGAATTTGAACTTCGATATCGAGGGCTCATGAAACTGTGTATTATGTGTTTTTTTTGCTTTCTTTTTGACTCTTCCCCTTCCTCTCTAATTGAACTCAGGGGCAAGGTTGGAGGAAAGGATTGGGAATGTTGGAAATGTTGAGTTGCTGTTGATTGAACCTTTCCCCCAGGAGGGGAAATTACTATAAAAGGGGTTCGGGTGTTACTTGCTTCTGCTCGATGCATTTTACCTCCTCAAAAATTGATTAAGGAAAAAATAAGTTATTAAAAAAAACAATTTACTTCAAATACTTTATGACGCTCGTGACTTTCGTTTGAGATCTTTTTCATTAATGAGGTATAAGAGTGCGTTCGCAAACTGCTAATGAGGGTATTTTTAAAAATGAATGAAGAAGCAGGCCAACCCCATTCAATAAGACAGATTCTTCGCAAAAAAGTTTTTCCTTTTCTGATCGTTATCGCTGTGGGTTTTTTAATATGGGTTATTCCTCACCCAGCCGAAGTCAGCGATGCAGGATGGCATCTTCTCTCGATTTTTATCGCTACAATTTTAGGCATTATTTTAAAACCCCTCCCAATTGGAGCAATGGCTATTTTGGCGATGAGCTTTGCAACTCTCACCCAGACGCTCTCTTTGGAAGATGTGCTCGGGAGTTTTAGCAATAGCATTGTATGGCTTGTTCTTTTAGCCTTCTTTATTGCACGAGGTTTTATTCGTACAGGGCTAGGGAGTCGGATTGCATACTGCTTTGTCGCTCTTTTTGGAAAAAAAACTCTAGGCCTAAGCTATGGACTGCTTGCAACAGAGTGTATTTTAGCCCCTGCAATTCCAAGCGTTACAGCGCGAGCCGGAGGTGTGATCTTCCCCGTAGTACAATCTCTTGCACGATCTTATGGGAGCGACCCTGAGCATGGAACTCAAGCGCGCATCGGTTCTTTTTTAATCACCGTTGCCTATCAGGGATCTGTCATTACAAGTGCCATGTTCCTAACTGCCATGGCTGCAAATCCAGTGATATCTGCTGTTGCCCTGGAAGCAGGTTTTACATTGAGTTGGGGGATGTGGGCCCTTGCCGCGATGGTCCCGGGAGTCATTAGTCTCATTCTAATGCCCTATCTCGTTTATAAAATTTACCCCCCTGAGATCAAAAATACTCCTGACGCTCCAAAACTCGCCCGCGAAAAACTTAAAGAGATGGGACGATTTAAAAAAGAAGAGTGGATGATGCTAGGAGTTTTTGTTTTACTCTTAATTCTTTGGATTTTCGGTACTTTAATTCATATGAATCCAACTGTTGCTGCGCTTATCGGCGTCTCCCTGCTTCTAATTCTGGGTGTTATCCACTGGTTTGATGTCACCAAAGAGGATAAGGCCTGGGATACCTTTATCTGGTTCGCAACCTTGATTATGCTAGCCTCTTTTCTTAATAAGCTTGGCGTAACACCCTGGTTTAGCCAAAAGATCATCCAGCTTGTCGGAGGGTTTCCCTGGTTTGCCGGCTTTATGATTTTGGCTCTTGTCTATTTTTACTCCCACTACTTTTTTGCAAGTAACTTAGCCCACGTCAGTGCAATGTATCCCGCTTTTTTACTTGTAGCCATAGGAATTGGAACACCTACCGCTCTTGCTGTGCTCACTTTAGGTTATGCAAGTTCTTTATTTGGAGGCCTGACCCATTATGGAAGCGGACCTGCTCCTCTTTTTTATGGATCTGGCTACGTGCCCATCAAGAGCTGGTGGTATGTGGGATTAATTATCAGTTTTTTAAATATTCTCGTGTGGTTTGGTATTGGCAGCGCCTACTGGAAGCTTCTCGGCATCTGGTAAACAGAAACCACAGACTAGGGCTTTAGTGGTGATATTTGATATTAGAGTTCGGCAAGTTCGATGAGCATAAGCTCCCCATTTTCTTGGCATGCAATGCTGACAGTCGACTCTTCCGAGAAGATGGCCGCATCTCCTGCATGGAGATCGTGTCCGGCAAAATGAAAAGAGCCTGATAGGATTTGAAGCCAGTAGTAGCGGTCTGCGAGGGTATCGAGGCCAATATCCTCATCTTTTTCAAGAAGAGACAAATAGATATCGACATCTTGACGGATCACAAAAGAGCCATCCCGGCCATTTGCCGAGGCAATCAGGCACCATCTTCCCCATTTGGCAGCAGAAGAAAAGATCTTCTTCTCCTCATGTGGGGGTGTCCCATGGATTTTTGGATTGATCCAGAGCTCAAAAAAATGCAGAGGAAGATGATGTGAGAGATTATATTCAGTATGAGTCACCCCGCTACCGGCGCTTAAGTGGAGGAGCTCTCCGGGTCTAATTAGACTTGTTTTTCCAAAACTATCCTCACGCTCCATGACCCCTTCTACCACATAGGTCAAGATTTCTATCTCTTTGTGATGGTGAGCCGAAAAACCCTTTCCTTCTTTGAGAATTCCCTCGTTGAAGACACGCAAATTATGAAACCCCATCCAATTGGGATCGAGATAATTTTCAAAAGTGAAAGTGTAGAAAGACTCAATCCACCCTCTGTCTTCATATCCTCTCTCTTTAGACCTTCGAATTTTAATCATATTTAATAAATGAAGTTTTTTATACTCTAATGATGATAAAAATATAGTGAATTTTGGAGCGAATTTGTAAAATTTTCGACCGAATTCACTATAATAGGACAAGAGTCAAAATATCTACAAATAAGGAGTCTGCTATGAAAAGATTAACCCTTCTTCTAACAGCTATCGCGATAAGCACCCCCCTTCTTGCCAATGCAGAAATAGCAGCTGTGCAAAACCAGGCGAAGCCCCTCGTCAATACCCCCACATCTCTAGCTCCCTATAAGGCTAAGGATTACACATATTTAATAGGGATGGCCGGTTTTAGCGACTATGCCTTAAATACACATTTTACTTTATATCAAGGATATGTAAAAAACGTGAACCTTCTTTTGGATATCTTGAAACAGTATGACAGCGACGGAAGCGAAAAAACTCCCCAATATCAGGAGATCAAAAGAAGATTAATGTGGGAATTCGATGGAATGCGTTTGCATGAACTCTATTTTAATAATTTGGGTGGAAAAAATTCCACTTTTGATAGAAACTCCCCTCTTTATCAGCAGATCGTTTCAGATTTTGGTAGCTATGAAGCTTGGAAAAAGGACTTTGTGGCAACAGGTGGATTGCGAGGAATTGGCTGGGTTGTTCTCTATCACGATCCTATTAGCGGTCGCCTTATCAATGCGTGGGTTGGGGAGCATGATGTAGGGAATATGGCTAGTGGAAATCCTATTTTAATTATGGATGTATGGGAACATGCCTACATGCTTGATTATGGAATTGACCGGATGGGATATATTGATGCCTTTTTTAACAATATTGATTGGAAAGTTGTGGCAAACCGCTACCCAAAGGAGCAAAAAGCATAGCTATGTCCTATCCTAAACAGCAAAAAATGGGCCCCCTAGATGTCCTTACAATAGAGGGTGATCCAGGAGGGGTCGGCATTGTTCTTTTCCACGGATTTGGATCTGATGCAAGTGACCTTCTCTCTTTAAGTACCATTTTTAGAGGAACGCCTCGTCCGACCTGGTTTTTTCCTAATGGGCCCATAGAAGTTTCTTTTGGAGGGGGTCATACAGGAAGAGCCTGGTTTCCCATCGACTTTGATCTACTTGAACACGCTTTATATGAAAAAAGTGGGACCTTTCTAGATAATGCCTATTCCATGGAATTGAAAACAGCGCGTCTTATTGTTGAGGAATTTATAAAAGATCTGCCCATTCCTCTTTCAAAGCTGTTTTTGGGAGGTTTTAGTCAGGGAGCTATGCTGGCTACGGAAATTACCCTACACACCTATGAAAATCCGGCGGGGTTGATTCTCTTATCCACAACACTTGTAAATAAGAAAAATTGGGAAAAGGCAGCTCACAACCATGCGGGAGTTAAATTCTTCCAAAGCCATGGAAAAGATGACACCCTATTGCCCTTTAACAGGGCTCAAGAGGTTGAAACCCTTCTTATCCAGGGTGGATTGCAAGGAAAGCTGCATTCTTTTTCAGGAGGGCACGAAATCCCCTCTTCCGTCTTAATGGAGCTCTCTGCATTTCTAAAGACTCTTTGCACTCCAGGACATTAATTGTTATATATCAAATAATGTAGCCCATAATAAGCTATAAAAAACATTGCTAAGGAAAGCACATACAAAGCTGTCATAAAATAGGCTTCTACAAAAACTGATTTCTCATTCAATGCTAATATATCGCGCGCTTCTGTGGGTCCCCGTAAAATTAGAACTAACAAAATCGCAATGATCATTGTATGCCCCAGAGCATCAATAATTCCAAAGGGTATGATTGCCAAAATAAAGACGATCTCGAGACCAAATGCAACGAAGCGACCGACAATAGATGTAGAACTCAATAGTACAAATATTAGGCTAAATTCAATGAATCCGGCAATCAGAATAAAATTATAGTTTGGAAGACCCATCGTTAAATTAGGTCTTTGTGCTAAAAGCTCATAACTCCAAAAGGGAAATACCAACTTTTCCATGGCTACCCATAATAAGGAGATCCCAGTTAAAGCATAGAGAACGACAAACCCTGATGTTTTCCAACTCTTTCTTTTACAATTAGAAACAATCAAGAAATATGCAATTCCAAGAAATAGCAGATAATCTAATAAATGAAAAATTCCATAATAATAGACGGCCTCAGCATAAAGGAAAATGAAGCCAACACCTATTAATGGTGTTGTATAGGACGAAAGAGCAAATAAGCCTATTAATAACTGTAACCAAGGTATAAAAACTTGCTTAGTTTTTAGCTCAGATGTAATAAAAAATGTATTTCCTGTTATTTGATAATAAATCCACAAAGATACAAAAAAGAGACCACTAAAAAATCGAATTAAATATAAAGAAAACGAATCAAACGTTTTGAGCTTATCGTCTAAATAAGAAAAATAATTTTTTTTATAAATTGTTCTGTCAAACAAAAAAAAGGAGTAGATAAGGGCAATTGCAATGAGAAAAGAATAGACGAAAGTTTTGGTCAAAACCTTGTCGATAGGCATGGGCGCGGTTTTTATATCGAAAGGGACAAACCATTTAGTGTGAGCCTCCACGCCCCCCATCGACACAATAAAAAAAAGCAGCAGGAGACCAAAGAGAGCATATTTATTTTGAATACCCATAAAACTCGATCGACTACTACTTTATATCATTATATAAAATATTTTATTTTAAATAAATTTATAAAAAAGATCTTTTTTTGGAGTGCGGAGACTTGTCTCCGCCCTCCAAAAACACCTAAGAATTAACAATCTTATTTAAGATTAGCTGAGGCAACCACGTCTTTTGTTCACGGCTCAATTTGCTAGAAATCTGAGCTAAAACTGAAGGTTTAAGCATTTTAAGCCTCTTTTCTGATTCCAATGCAACTTCAAAACGAGCAGAAAACATGCCCCTAACTTGCTCTGGTGTTAAAGTTTGTAAATCTAGCTTCTCATTTTGCAAATGTTTAGCTGGTAAGTGGCTAAGCTGTCCACCAGACATCTTTGGTATAATCTGGTTTAGCACTCCTATTTTTAGTGTCTTTAAGTTATTTATCGTTCTCTCTTTCGAATCAAAAGAGAGAGAACACATATCCAGAACCTGCTCTGATGTTAAAGCTTCTAAATTTAGTTTCTCATTTTTCAAATGTTTGGCTGGTAAGCGGTTAAGCTGTCCACCAGACATCTTTGGTATAATCTGGTTTAGCACTCCTATTTTTAGTGCCTTTAAGTTACTTATCGTTCTCTCTTTCGAATCAAAAGAGAGAGAACACATATCCTGAACCTGCTCTGATGTTAAAGCTTCTAAATTTAGTTTCTCATTTTTCAAATGTTTGGCTGGTAAGCGCCTAAGCTGCCCAGCAGACATCTTTGGTATGATTTGATTTAAAACTCCTATTTCCAGCCTCTCAAACTTTGCTACCGTTTTAGGCTCCCCCATAAAATATACCGGAAACATATCTTGAACTTGATCTTTCTTGAGGAGAGTAAAATCCACTTCTTTTCTTAAAAGCATTAAATCAAAAATTTGGCTAGGTCTCAGGAAGGCTAGGCAATTATTCACTCCCTCAACGGGTAGATGTTTTAATAGATACTGCGAACGTCCATTAATAAAAAATAACAACTTATCATTAGGAAATAACGCTTCTACAATCTCCTTGCTTACAACAGGAGTATTTTCTAAAAAGCAGTTTACTTGCGCTTCTGTAAATAAGAAAAATAGGCCTGGCTCTTGATGGCAAATTTCCTCAACTTGTAAAGTTAAAAAGGAGCCCAAGGTCTCATCACTAACTTCATTTGGCGGAAGGTTTTGATAGCTACTTAATCTGAGGACTAGAAGATTTTGCATATCAGGACTCATCTTACCTATCTTTTTAACCTCTAAAGCTAAAAGTTCTTCTTTTGGAGAAAAAATCAACTTCAAAAATTCCATTAGACAATCCTCATCTCTAACGCGCTTTCCACAATCTATTCCTTTAATTATTATAGGTATGGAAATTTCAACTTTTGTAGTTCCATAATTTTCTAACAGCAGACTTTCCAAATTTTTAGGGTACATTGATCTTAATTCTCGCAAAATTGCTACATTCTGAGGATCTTGAGATGAAAAAAAATCACTCATTGAAACATAAGAGATATCTTCGTCAGTGTAGGAACTGTAAGTATGATGAACACCAGAAGCTCTTGGATCAATAATGCGTTTTGGAGTCTTATTAGGATTCCAGGCATCATACTCATTCTTTGTGCACTTTATGCAAAAACCTATAAAGGCTAACCCAAGGCCCACACTGGAGGAAAAAGAGCCTGATACAGTAAGTAGCCATGCGGAAGTTGTCCCAAAACCCTGGAGCTCAACGATATGCATTAGGAGTAAAAAACCAATGAGGCCGGCAATAATGCCTACACAAAGAGTTGTTACTCCTAAGCCTTTCGCTGTACCTGTGAGAACTTTCGAGTATTTCGATTCCTCTCCCTTAAGCTTATGACAAAATGGTAGACCAAAACTTACAGATAAACTTCCCATGGTTCCCTAAAAATTAAATTTACATTAAGATTTTATAAGAAAGCTCTATAAAATTTCAAGGGAAAACTATAGATTATGGATTGTCCTGACCATTGCCATCGACCGTTTGGATAGTATTTATCCAATGTTGAAAAAATTCTTTTGACCAACTTCTTCTAATGACCTCTTGTTCACGGACAAAATGGATAATGTCTTCGATTGCAGAGAGAACATCTAGTTGATCAATACGTTCCTTTGCTAATCTTAAGAAGGCTGTACGATTCAAAATTTCTGCTTGCCCGCTTAATATTGAAAAAAGAGTCAGATTTAGAGGGACTTTTTTTCGGATAAACCAGATCATATCATACCAGTCTCTCCCCTTGACACGTCCTTTCCAGGCACGAAAAAGAGCTGCGTGCATCTTACCGGCAAAAAGACATTCTTCATTCACACATCTTATTGATATGGCAACCGGTTGTGATAGAAATTTCTGTTCATAAGCATATCCCAAAGCAGGATCGGTATCAATTTCAACTTTTATACGAATCATGGTGTCTGCATGTACACCTTTTAAAAAATCGGAATGAACGCCAATTTTTAGAAGCTCTTGAACGGTAGGAGTTTTCAGGAATGCGGATTTAATGACCGTTTGGCTTTTTTTTTCTTTTTCTGCAAAAGAGACTTCAAATCCAAAAGAAGAAAGTTCATTCTTGATCGCCTGGCTGAAGGGAAGCCAACTCCAATGGGGATTTGGTGCAAGCAGCGTAAAATCTAGATCTTCAGAAAAGCGATCGAGGCCATAGAAAATTCGAAGAGCAGTGCCTCCATAAAAAGCAGCATGTTCAAAAAATTTTCCGCGCCATAATCCCACAAGTGCAATTTCCTGTAATATTTCTCGCAAAGCCTGTTCATGTTCTTGTAAAGAACGGCATTCATATCTTTGCAGCATCTGCTTAATGGCATTATTCATTGTTTCTGTATTGTATAAGATAATTAATGGCGCTATGAGGCTTTGCCAGATAGATTGCCTTCAAGAGATCAAGATCAAGTTTACTAATGTCTTCTTCCTCTATTCGCAGATCTTCAAAAAGAGTCTCTTTAAAATGTTTTTTTGATGAAAAGGCTCCTCTTCGTAAAACTAATAAATCCGTTAATGCTTTCTCTTTTGTTGCAATCAGAGCTTGTTGTTGGTCGGAAAATTTAATTAAAGTCACTCCTATAGAAAAAACTTGTATGGAAAGGTGGTCATATGTAAAAAGGCCAAGAGGCGTCTGAAATCGCTTGGAACGCTGTGTGGTTATGCTTGTAACAGTTGTTACCCTTTCAGGAATTAAACGATAATATTGACATGCCCATTCCAAAGAAACATATGAGGGCCCATAAATCATATTAGCCAATACTTCTGATGAAAAGGGCCGCCTTGCAAAATTTTTACCAAAAATATAAATTCCTTTTTTGATCCGAATTAAAGCCCCTATTTTTAAAAGATGATTGAGTTTAACTCGAGGATTTCTGTAAGCCTTGAGACATTCCATAACAAAACCATAATCCAACTCCTCGCCGGGAGCTTTATCAAGTAAAATAGCAAGCCCTGGATCAATCCCTAAAAACCTCTTCATATTTCACCTGTAAGTTAGTATTATGCTAACATACTGGTTATTTCCAAAGATAGTCATTATTTGTTTAGGGATTAAGTTTGTTATTCAGGGCTCTGAGCCTTCTCTTTGCCCTTAAGGCCCTCTTCGATGGTGGGTTTGTCTTTAAAACAATTTTGAGACAGTTTAACGGCTCCATAGGTGGTTAATGCGAGAGCTCCCAGTCCGCCCAAGCCCCCAGCTCCGGCCATTCCATAGGATGCAATCGGAGGGATGTACAAGCTTATGGTATGCATAAAGAAGGGAGCGCCGCCTTGTGCACCTAAAACAGCCATACCTCCCACAACCCCCACAGCTATTAAAAAACCAAGCAGAGCAAGAAGGGTCAATGCTATCGCAGCAACCTTTACTCCATTTACACTTGCAGGTTTTTTAGCTTCTTCGATTCCTATAATTGCTTCTTTAATACGATTAGATAATTTGCCGCATGAGACGAGATCATCAACTTTGCCTGCAAAAATCATATCAACGCCGGGCGGATTGTGTTGTTCAAGTGTATTATACACTCTAAGCTTCTCATTAAGCCCTTGCATTGTCCATTCGTGAAAACCATATCGAATTAGAAGAAATTTTTCACCCTCCTTAGGATGATGATTAGCCCATGGACCATCGCCACCAAAGCCCTGAGCACCTCCTATTGAAGAGTATAAAAAATAAATCCTGTCATAATGTGTTTGTTTAATTCCTGACCGAGAGAGAAGCTGCACAAAATTTTTTTTATCACCCAACATTGTGTCACCAAAGACTTTGTTTTCTTTATTCCACTCTGCTCTTGCCTGTTCATCCGGGCGAATGAGGAGGGAGGTAATAATAAATGTAAGGGCTGCAATTGCAGGAATGATAAGGGTGAAAAGAGAGGCAATGCGTGGAACGGTGAGCCACCAGGGATCTTTGTATCCTCCTTCGACCGCAGGACGGTGACCAAAAAAATAACTTTCGCATGCATCATTAAGAGTAATGTTGAAATCCCTGTAAGTTCTAAATGGGGAAAAATTGGTTTGACGCTGAAGAGCGGTAAACATAGCTTATCCTTTGAATATTATGAATAAAATTGTATCCTATCTTACTAAAGAATGTAAATAAATAATTAAGATTGAAAATGTATGAATTGATTGTGATAGGAGGAGGAGCGGCGGGGATTTTTGCTGCCATTGCAGCAAAAGAGGCTAGAAGGGAGGCAAGAGTCGCCCTTTTGGAAAAGAGCGCTGTTCTACTTGCAAAGGTGCGCATTTCTGGAGGTGGAAGATGTAATGTCACCCATGCCTGTTTTGATCCCCATGCATTAACTCAGAATTATCCCAGAGGAAGCAAAGAGCTACTTGGCCCCTTTCATCGCTTTCAAGCTCGTGATACAATGGATTGGTTTGAATCAAGAGGTGTAAAACTCAAAGCAGAGGCTGATGGAAGGATCTTTCCTGAGACTAATCGCTCAGAAACAATCATCGATTGCCTTCTCTCTCATGCTAAAGAGCTAGGGATTGAGATCTATCTTAAAGAACGGATCCAAAGCGTTTCGAAGATGGAGGAGGGGTTTGAAATCCAGTGTAGAGAGAGAAAGTTTTCATGTAGATCCCTTCTTCTTGCTACGGGGAGCAGCAGTGAGGGCTACAAAATCGCAGAGCAGTTTGGTCATACCATTGTAAATCCTGTTCCCTCGCTTTTTACTTTTAATGTCCCCTCCTCCCCCCTAAAAGAGCTTAGCGGCATCTCCTTTGAAAAAGTGCAGGTGCAAATTAAGGGGGCCCCTCTCTTGCAAACAGGCCCTCTCCTTATCACCCATTTTGGATTTAGTGGGCCAGCCCCCCTTAAGCTCTCTGCCTGGGCCGCAAGGTATCTCTTTGAAAAAGAGTATCATGTTGACCTTATCATCAATTGGCTCCCCCAATTTTCTAAACAAGAGATCTTCAAACAGCTTGCTGAGATAAAAAAGAGCAGTGGGACAAAAAAACTTCTCTCTGAAAATATCTTTAAATTTCCCAAAAGTTTCTGGCATTTATTTTTAGATCTTTTGGGAGAAAATTTTAAGAAACGCATCAATGAGATCTCTCAAAAAGATCTTCAGCTCTTGGCAGATAAACTCCATGAAGATTGTTACCAGGTCGAGGGAAAGACAACTCATAAAGAGGAGTTTGTCACCTGCGGCGGCGTGGCCCTAAAAGAGGTCCATTTTAAGACGCTAGAGAGCAAAATTTGCCCTCATCTCTTTTTTGCCGGAGAAATTCTTGATATCGACGGCGTTACTGGAGGTTTTAACTTTCAAAATGCGTGGACAACAGGATTTATTGCCGGAACTTCCAGTGTTAATTGATTCGATAGTTGGGAACGCAAGAGCCCCGACTCTCAGGAGCATGTCCCCAGCATTTCTTTTTCATCCATCTAAAGAATAACAGGATGAACAGGATTTTCTAAGACTTAGAAGAGAATTGGTTGGGCATTCTATCCCTGTCCTGCCCATCCTGTTATTAATTTTTTTAAGGTGTAAGTTTGGTTGGAGTGTTTAGAGCGTCTGATAAAGTGTATTTTTAGAAAAGAATTGTAAATGAGGTGGTTAAAGAGTTGCCTGAGAAGAATTGAGGATGCCGTGAATGGTCTGATAAATTTACTGTGGGGTGTTAGGGAATGGGAATGTAAAATAAATTTATTTTTTCTTGAATTATTTAAAGATTTGCTTTTATCTAAAAGTTTTATTTTTAAATACCTCTTAGGACATGTATGCAAAATTGCGCCTTTCCCCTACTTTCCACTTCACTTACCTGGTTAAATGGTACTTCCGCGAAAAAAAATGGAACTTTAAAAGAAGAACACCGCTTTACTATAAACTGGAGAGTCGTTCCAGCCCTTGTGCCCATGGTTGTCTGTCTGATTGGAATAGCAGCATCTCTTTATTGGGAATGCTATTTTCTCACCCTGCCCTTTGGCGTCGGCATTCTCTTTAGCCTCTACCCTATCTATATCAGTTACATTTGGAAGGATCTGCAATCATTTTCGGCAAGTAATAAGATATTTGTAGCCAATAATATACAGTTTAAAGGAAACATCGATCTGCTTAAAGGTGAACTTGATAAAACAAGAAAAGAGAATGACGATTTTAAAGCAAATAATGAAGAGTTAGTTGTGCAAAGGCAAAAGCTAGTAGGCGAAATTTCTCAACTAGCGGACCAAAACGGGCGACTTGAGACAATCAGTCGAGGTTATGAAATGGAACTGGGATCATTTAAAGAACAATCAGCACGCCTTGAAGTACTTGGAGATACATTTGTTGCAGTCAATGAAAAAGCTACTAAAAATAGCGGAGAATTCGATAGCGCCATTGAAAAACTTAAAGAGGAGGTCACTGCTCTTGCAACAGAGGGAAAAGGCCTTCAGGAGACATCCCAGATCTCAAAAGGGCATGCCGAGATATTAGAAAGTACTCTTACTAAAGCAATTAAGGTCCTGCAAAGCGTATCGGAATGGAAGAAAGCAAAAAAAGTACGACAGGACCGCGTGAAAATGCTAAATGAGACTCAAGAAAATATCGAACGATCCGTAGAGAAACTTACCAGGCTCAACATCTCCATTGAAGCCAAAGAAGAGAAACAAGAAAAAATGGTTGCAAAGCTCGAGAAGCTGTGTAAAGAATGTCAAGAACAGACAGATGCGTTAGAAAAAGCCAGAACGACCTTAAATGCTATTTTAGAAAGTACATCCTCTGCAACGCAAACGATGAAAAAGGGAGCTGAAGATCACGTATCAAAAGTTAGCAAAGTACTGGAGGAGTTGTATCTCTATATGGGCAAAAGCAAAAAACACCTGACAAGTATGCAACAAGACCTTGCTCCCAGTCCATTAAAGCCACATAGACCCCTCTCCAATTAAAATCTAAGAGAAGAAATTGAAGTTGTTCTTTACAAAGATCTTTAACTTTTTAGAAAAAGATATCTGGCAGATCGATCTAAAAAAAGTCTCAAGGGTTAAAGCTTTTTTTATTCATCTCCTCAAGGTCATCATAATTGTCATTGATGGATTTAATAAAAAACATATCCAATTGGGAGCCTCAGCCCTTGTCTATTATTCTCTTCTAGCAATTGTTCCATCCTTTGCAATTTTACTTGGCATAGCCAGGGGCTTTAAATTGGAGGAAGCCCTAACAAATTGGCTTATTAAGAGGCTTGGCGAGCAAAAGGATGTAGTCAATGCACTTATTACTTTTGCAAAAACAGCTCTTGCTGAAGCACAGTCGGGAGTAATTGCAGGTATTGGCATCATTATTCTCTTTTGGAGTGTGATAAAAATTCTTGGATACATTGAATCTATTTTCAATATGATCTGGGAAGTTAAAAGAACGCGAAGCTTTGCAAGGCAATTTAGCGATTATTTAGCCCTTATTCTGATTTGCCCCATATTTATTTTTATTGCTAGCGGTGTAACGATTTATCTATCAGCGACTCTCTCTTCGTGGGATCGTAACATTCCTCTATTTAAATCGATTGCCCCGATTCTTTTTTTTGCACTATATCTTATACCTTACGTTGTCACCTGGATTCTCTTCACTTTCATCTACATTTTTATCCCTAATACTCATGTGCGTTTTTTTCCAGCTCTTATTGCTGGTGTTTTTACAGGGACAATTTACCAAATTATCCAAAGTCTCTATGTCTATTTTCAAATTGGAGTCTCCCAATATAATGCAATTTATGGCACTTTTGCTGCTCTTCCCTTGTTTTTGATCTGGCTTAATATCAGTTGGATGATACTACTTATTGGAGGTAGAATAGCATTTGCTATTCAAAACAATGACTCCTATGATTTTGCGACAGAGAAAGTTACAATCAGCCAAAAATGCAAAACCATATTAGCTTTAAGGATCACTCACTTAACTATTAAAAATTTTTGCGAGGGATCCATTCCTCTTAATTCTCATGAATATGCAACTCTTCTTGCTATTCCTCATATTTTAATTGTTCGCCTTCTTCACTATCTTGTCCGTGCAGGCATTCTTTCAGAGGTTATCATTGGACACGAGCGGGTTAAAGCTTTTCAACCGGCTCGTCCAATTGAACAACTGACAATAAAAAAAATTATTGATATGATGGATGAGAGCGGTGAATCCCTTCCCCTCCCCTCCACACATGAAGCAAATGCAATCTTAGATAGTTTGAAAGAATTCAGCCGTTTAATCGAAAAATCCAATGCAAATATTTTGCTAAAAGATATTTAAGATTATAAAAAATATTACTGAGGAAAGCTAATCTGTCAATCGGTTATAAGGCAAATATAGCTAACTCTTTTTTTCTCTGTGATCTCTGTGGTCTCTGTGGTTTTTAGATTATTAATAATAGAATATTAATAGGCGGGGCAACATTTATGCAACAACCCGGAAAAAGAAAGGCTCTAGCGGCGATTCTATCTGTTGCAATTATCCTCTGTATTATTTCTATTGGAACCTTAGCCTTTCTACCAGCCTATTTTTCAACACCTCAGGGAAAAGAGAGCCTTGTAAATTGGATCAACCGTAGAATTTCTGGTTGGGTTTCTATAGATACTCTTAAGATTTCCTGGTTTTCGGGACAACAAATTGAAAATTTGATCCTTTACGATAAAAGAGGAGATAAGATCTTCGCCCTAGAGAATCTTACTACTAATAAAAATCTTCTTCCCCTGCTTTCTCGAACAAATAGTTGGGGCAAAACAAGGATCCATGGACTCTTTCTTCATCTTGTTAAGGAGGGAAATGGATCTTTTAATCTCGAAGAGGCTATTCAACCAAAAAACTCAAAAGAAAAAAAATCCAAAAAAGAGAGAAAATTCACCCTGCCAACACGTGGAGATCTACGCTTGGAAGATGGCGTGTTCGAAATGGAGGGGCCAAAGACTCCTCTAGTAGTACTGAGCCATTTAAACTTCACGCTTCAGGGAGAAAAAAAAGATTGTCAGACCATTTTTCATCTGGTTGGGAAATCTGCCCAAAAATCTCAAATTTCAGGAACACAGACTATCAGCCCCTCGATTTCTGGAGAGATTCTTGTTTCCGGGCGTTTAACCTCTTGCAAGCGCATAAAGGTGAATTTCACGCATGGCACTCTTAAAGGATTTGAGAAAATGTCTCTCTCTCTTCTTGCGCGCCTCAATAGCTTCCCTGTTGCTGTTTTTGACCAGATCATCAGATTTAAAAACCTCCATCTTGCAGGAATATTTGAAAGTGCAATTGGGCCCTCCCTTGATTTTGAAGGAGAGATCATTGCATCTAAGAAAGAGCTTAAAATTGATTCATCAATCATAGGATCCAACTTAAAAGCTACGATCAAAGGAGCCACAGAGGAGGGCATTTTTCATGCTGATCCAAAAAGTAAAATTGTATTCACAATCACTCCTCCTTTCTTTGAAAAACTACTTCTAGCCCTAAATAAAAATTCCAAGTGGCATCTTGGTAAGAAGACAGATATCTCTATTAATCTGGAAAAGCTCTCTTTTCCAATTCCTTTTGTAAGAAGAGATCTTGCTTTCAAATTAGACGGATCTATCGATCAGGCACTCATCTCTCATGAAACCCTTGGTCCTATCACTTTGCGTAATATTAGCTTATCTTCCTCCTCATCTCCTTTAACAAAAGAGATAAATATTGAGTATACTGGAGATATTCAAACCTCTGAATCCCCCTCTAAATTTGAAGGAAGGATCGATGCTGCTAATCTCTTTGATGCAAAAGGAAATCTTTCACTATCGCAAGGAAAGCTCGAATTCTATACTGCCCTCTCCAGTGTTCCCTTAGATGCTATTGATCTTGCTTTGGGCGAAAACTCTGATCTTATGGCTTATTTTGGTCGAACACTCTCCCTCTTTTTTCATGGGAAGATCGAAAAAGGAGTAGGAGATATCCAAGCTAAAGCGACTTCTACAATTTTGCAAACAGAGGAGCTTTTCTTTAAATTTGATCATGGCCTTTTTCTGGAAAAAAATGGCAAAATCACCTTCCGTCTCTCTCCTGATCTACTAAAAAAGTTCCTTCCCTATGAAACTGAAATTCGCGTTATGGAGGGGGGATATCTCACTTTGGATCTTCAAGAGCTCTCCCTTCCTCTAAATGAAAGAGGAGGATGGGACTATGAGAAATTGAAATTGAATGCGAATCTCTCAATGGGATCGGTTAATATTCAGGGCATTACCCATTTTTCACCCCTTCTTATAAAAGATGTCAGCGGCAAAATCACTATTGCAAATCTGAACAGGGTCTCCCTTCTTCTTAAAGGGATTTTTGGCTTTACGAATAGTCATGAATATGTCGCTCTTATCGTAGGCTCTGACTGCCCCTTTACTCTCTCTGGAGAAGGGGCTATCCCAAAAAAGAAGGGATCCGCACCCCTAACGTTTTCAAATCTTTCCTTTAAAACAGAGTGTGAACGTATTAATCTGGATGTGAGAGGCAAAATTGATGAAACTGGCCTCTTCTCTATAACCCGTCCTGCCCTATCCACACTTACTATCACTCCTGATTCTTTTAGCCAATGGGTTAAAGCGAGCAACAATAATCCCTCTCGTCTTGTTGAGGAGAGTCGAATGAGAACTGAAGTCGACTATTTCGAATGCCGATTATTTCCATTTCAACCAAGAACCCTTATTGCTAAAAGCGTAACGACTCTTCCCAAACTCGCAATGCTGGAAGCAAGCAATAAGGAGCTCGCTTCAATTTCTGATTTGGAGATGCAAGTGAATATCAACGGCAAAAATGAGGAGTTCTTTGCAAACATTAATGGAAAGACCCATATCGAATTGCAAGATCCTGAAAAAAAAGAGTCGAAGAGCGGCCAAATAGACGCTCTACTCTCCATAAAGCAGTTTCTTAAAGCCGGTACCTTCTCTTTGCGTTCAGCTGATTTTAGAGCTGATGTGACAGCAAAAGATTTTCCTCTCTTTATTCTGGATGCTTTTATCCTCCAAAAGAGTCTCTCTCAAGGTGGCTTTTTGACAACTTTATTTGGACCGAGCCTCGATTTTACATTAAGAGGATCCCACACCCCTGAAAAAGAGCCAAAAAGCATCATCCTATTTTCGGCTACAGGAGAGGGACTTAAAGCCAATCTCTCCCTATCCATTGACGGTACATTAAAAGTGATGCAGGATCATCCGGCTTTTATTGAATGGACAATGACTCCCGCACGCTATGCGACTCTTATGAGCATCTTTCAAAAAGAGAGCCATTTAAAATCCAATTACACTCTTCTCAATTCTGCTCCTGTTATCTTAAAAATTTCACAACTTAACTGTCCTGCCCTTCCTATTCCCTCAATCGGAGGATTTCTCTGCCAGAGCGGATTTATTGGAACTCTGCAAACAGGTCCGATGACTCTCATGAATCACGCAACTCACGATAGCATCGCCATTCAAAGGGTAGATGCATCTGTGCATGGGAGAAATTTTTCCGAAGCCATACAGTTGAATATTGCCTCTGATTTTCTATCAAATAACGCAACCGAGTCGGGCGATTTACGCTTTCAAGGGGGCCTCATCAATGCCTGGACAAAAGAGGGTAAATGGAATAAGGAGGGACTCACTATCAAGGGAAATTTGCATATTAATAATCTCCCGGTACGCCCGATCCTCTCACTCACCGCTTTATCACCAAGAAGAGAACGTGAGATCTTTGCACTTCTTGGTGAAAAACTAAATACCAATATTTTTGGAGAAATCACAGATTTTTCAGGCCCTATCGATATTCAGATAGCAGCCTCGAATTTTAAAGCTGAAGCCCCCTTTACTCTCAATCAGGGTAATCTTACATTAAGAGAGACTCTAAAAGCTGAGATTACTCTTACTCAAGAAATTAGCGAAACATTCCTCGTGGATATCTATCCTCTCCTCTTTGAAGCGGTCCTCTCTAACCATCCTCTCCTTTTAAACATTGGAAGCGATGGTTTTTTTCTTCCCTTATCACCTTTTTCATTTGGAGAGATCAAAATTCCTCATGCGATTATTGATATTGGCGAGATCTCTGTGAAAAACGGCGGACAGCTTCAAGCGCTTATGAATTTTTTAAAAGCGCAAAACATCTCCCCTGTTGGAATGATGTCCGCATGGTTCACACCCATTTACTTGAGTTTGGAAAATGGTATTGCCAGCTATGAACGTTTTGATGCCCTCTTAGCCGGTAATGTGCACATTGCATGCTGGGGGCAAATCAACCATATTAAGGATAAAGTAAATATGGTTCTGGCAATATCAGCCGCTACTCTTCGGCATAAACTGGGCATTTCCGGACTTTCTAAAAGAGATATGTTTCAGATAAAAATGCGGGGATCTACTCACAAAGTCGAGCTTGATTGGTCCTCAGCCTATAAAAGGATTGCGATCATTATTGCAGAGGCGGCTGGAGGCCCGGGATATATTGTTAGCGGACTCCTTGAGCTCCTAGGAGGTATGCTCGGCGAAGAGCCAACCCCTCCTCCAACAACCCATCCCTTTCCGTGGAAAAAAACAACCTCAAAATAAATAGATACCAATCGGGTTTGCCCGCGGGCACGGCTGTGAATCAATGGGTTATAGTTAATGCTTAGGAGAAGAAGAGGGAGCTGATGAGGCCTGCAATTAAAAAGTAGGCGCTCATAGAAAGAATATCATTAAAAGCCGTCACGATCGGGCCGGAAGCAAGTGCCGGGTCAACGCCTAACCTCACAAAGAAAAAAGGGGCTGTCACACCAAGACATGTAGCAACTCCGCAAGCTCCAAAAAGACCCACTGCGACAAGAATTGCGATCTCTAAAGAGTCGGCGCCAAATTCTCGAATGCCTAAGATATTAAGAACATAAATAAGAATCCCGCAAAGAGTCCCAAAGGTCACACCTGTCATAAGTCCAATTGTTCCCTCTTTTATCCAGGCATTGATGAGGCCCCCTTGAAAGCGTAACTCCTATCGCCATGCTGCGCACTAAAACCGTGCTGCACTGAATTCCCACATTGCCACTCATTCCGTTGATAAGGGGGACAAAGAGGACAATAAAAGCGAGCAGCTTGCCTTCAATGCCCTGAAAATAAGACATAATTGCAGCGCTGATGAGCCCTCCACACAGCGTGACAAGAAGCCAGGGGGCACGGGCTAAAAAACGTTTGAGGATAGGGTCATATTCGCTCACATCCCCAATGGTTCCTGCCATCCAGGCAATTGTTTCATCTGCAATGTCTTCTAATGCCTCAACAACCTCTTCGTAGGTGATCACTCCAATAAGAAAGCTCTCTGCATCGACAACAGGAAGGGCTGGGATTTTATATCTCTCAACGATGTCCACAACCTCTTCTCTTGTTGCATCGGGTGTGACCGTATGGTCCACTTGCCGCATCACCTGCTTAAGGGGGAGCTGAGGTGGATTAACAAGGAGATTTCTCCCCGGAACAGAGCCTTGTAATTTACCCTCATGATCGAGGACAAAGACAACTCGTGTTAAATCAATACCGGGATTATCCCGGATAGTGCTTGCAACCTCGGCAATTGTTGTCTCCATTGGGAAGGCGAAATATTCGTTGGTCATAAGTCCCCCCGCGCTCTTACGACTATGCTTTTGGAGCTCTCGGATTGAGGTGGATTTTTTATTGTCTAACTTCTCAAGAACCTTGCGGCAGCGTCTTTCAGGGATATCATCCAAAACCCAGACTGCATCATCAGCGGGCATTTTTTCAATGAGCTCAACCACCTCCTTATCATCGAGAG
>Ga0207088_1024_pt1 | contig 36102 bp, 24 predicted proteins | sample Alteio_BWMinHeat_52_FD_153564 | JGI IMG/M metagenome (GOLD analysis project Ga0207088, IMG submission 153564) | Enriched cells from forest soil in Barre Woods Harvard Forest LTER site, Petersham, Massachusetts, United States -... | ecosystem: Environmental > Terrestrial > Soil > Temperate forest >... | reverse complement strand
GAAGAAGAGTATTTGAAAATGACTCAAGCAATTGATCGTGTATTAAATCAGTAAATCCAGTTTGGAGAGGTAATTGGGTTGTAACAGCATATTGCCTGATCATTTCTTTAGCTAATTTTGTCAACATTGTGCTTTGCTGTTCAGTAGGCAAGAGGGGGATAGCCTGTGTAAGCTCCAATAATTCTTGCGTTTTTGCCTCTGTCTGGTTGGCTAATAGTTGTTTTTCCTGGGGAAGGTCCATTTGATGCGTCTGAAGAGTCCGCAAAACTTCGAAAAAATGCTTTAAATATTCTATTTTGCCAAAATTGATCTCTGTACATTCACATCTAATTTCATTAATAGCGTTCTTAAGAAGAGTTTGTATTAGAGCGTTAAAGTCATCTATAATCTCCCCATCTTCAATCTTGAGATGACCAGCGAGTGCAGGGCTTAACTTTTTTATGGTGATGAAAATATTAGTAAAATTAGTATAGAGGTTGTGTTCCAAATAATCTTTAATTACCTTAGATGTTCGCCAAGCCTCTATATTGTCATGAAGTTCCCTGAGAGTCTTCTGATAACTCTCCTCATTCATTTCTTTTAAAAACTTTAACCAACGCGGTAGTTCATCTACGATACCTAAAAATGTCCGTTTGATACACGCTCCGCTCACTGTTTGTGTAATGAATTCAACCGTAGAAAGATTTTGAATATAGAATAAATACTCATTTAATTTGCTTTCATAAAACACTTTGATATCGATAAGTCTTTTATCTTGTTTTAAATAATATCTACTGCTTTCTGTTGCGATAGCCTTTTTCAAATCTGCTAAGAGAGCATAAAACTCTGATAGCTCCGGTATTAGCTTAAGCAATTTTTCGAGACAGTCATCAGTAGTTTTAACTTCTAAAAGTAAATCTGCCACTTTCTTGGGATTCAGTTGCGCATAAGTTTTGATATGGGCCTTCGCATCGGATAAGTGATATTCCAGCGAATTAAATTTTTGGATTTCTTCCGTTCTTCGTTTAGCTTCTTTGTTTCGGATCGCAGTGTTAATACGTTTTTTAGAAGAGATTAATTCTGCCGGATCAAAACAGCCGGGTAAATCAGAGATGCAGTCTACTGTTTTAAAAATGGAAGCGATCTTGGATTTGTATCGATCATCGACTGTATTTAAGATCTCGTCCAGCACCTCCTCCGGTTTTTGGATAAGTACCCTCCTGGCTTTTAGCTGCACTTCTTTAAAAGCGTTTTTATCTAAAAGAAAAAGCTCTGCAAACCGGTTATTAAGTTTTTTTAGATCTTCTTTCGCTAATGTACTAAATCCACCATCTAATCGATCATCAATAATGCGAGTTAATTCTTTGGCCCTTTTTTCATTGTTTAATCGACAGGCTTTTTTATAGGTCTCGTTTAAAAAATTCTCTAATATCTTATCGCAGAATTCGCTTCTCTCCTCTATATTAAAGAGTTGCTCTCTGATCAATAGGATTTTCTTTACCTGCTCAACTATAGGTGAATAAGCGCCGAGCAAATGGAACTCTCCTTTGCCTAGCTTTTTTTGACATAAAGATGAGTCATTGTTTTGAATAACCTCTTCAATTTTTTCATGAAGAATGGCAAATTCTGAATCAAAGTTAGATCGCAGCTGGCCAATTTTAGCTTTTTTCTGCATTCGACCGATTAACTCATCGATCTCTTTTTTCTTATCATCTTTTAATCTTTCCAAAGAAAGATCGGTTTCATGATAGTACTTATGTACCCTCTGCTGAATTTCAATATCAATTTGTTCAAAAAGGTATATTAAATTCTTAGCGGCCTCAGATGGAAAATTCTCGGAAAATGCCTCTAATAAATTTAATGCACTGCAATTAAATAGAGATAATTGGCCTCTCTGATTTTTTAGAATATCGCGCAGTTCCAGACCGAATGCTTTCAAGAGCATGACAAGCTCCCCATTTATACGATCGTAGACCTCCTGCTCGAGTATTTGTTCAAATACTTTAACCTCTTTTACGATCGCTTCAAATTGTCTCTTTACGTACTCGCCTCCATATTTGCTGGCAGAGAAACAGCCATCTAAGGGATAATAAGCCTTCAACTCAGCCAGTTTTTGTCTTGTGCTGATTCTCATCTCCTTCTGATTGATCGGAGCTGTATTCCGAATCTCTTTTACAATTTGGTCTACTCTATTTTTAATTTTCTCTTGTAGCGCAGCAATTGCATCTGTAATGGAAGGGTGCTCAATACATTGGAGGGAAGATAATTTTTCATACTCATCTACTACCCCTCTAATATTTCCCGCATCCAAATATCTATCGATTTTACTCGAAATATCTCCGGCTATATCTTGAATTAATCGCTTCTCAGACTCACCTAAAGCTGTACTATACAACTCTTTTGCTCCCTCTCCTTCAAGAGGAGTAAGAGCCATCAATTTTTCTATAAGTTGCTCCCGTTCTGATTTTTCACCTTCTTCCCGAATATGCCCTTGGAAGTCTTTCATAGGATTAATATGAATAATTTGCTCAGGACTCAAATGCCATTTATCTTGTGCCGCAAGCTTTATGAGTTCTCCTCTAGCAGCTTCAAAATCCTCCTCTTCAAAAAGATGAGTTACTCCAAGAAGAATGCTTGCCTGACACTTGTTTAATTTATCTTCATCAACAAAAAATTTCTTTAGTAGTAGAAATAGGCGCTTCACTCCCTCTGCCCTGGCTGAATAAATGGCATGATAATTCAAAAGAATGAATACTCTATTATCTTTAGCTTCAGTAAATATTCTCCGAATACTCACCGCGTGAGCTATAGAAAATACCGCTCCCTCTGAATCGCAATAGCCGGGCATATCAAATAAAATATCATCGGTCTCATCCAGTTGAAAGCCTTCAGGGGCATGTGTTTCTGATCTACCAACTTTGTGTCCAATTTTAGCGGGAGCGTTAATAGCAACTATCTTCCTCCCCTTCCCTTTCTTAACCTCCTCTCTTCTGAGTTTGAATCCCAAGATAAAGTTGATAGTTGTACTCTTCCCTGCTCCCGTATCTCCAAGCAGGACTATAGAGCTTCTCCCTTTCCCTATATTGGTTTTTTCACCTCTTTCTCGAACAAGCTCCTGAATTTGAAGAATAGCTGTATCTGTTCGACTTACAAACACCTCTGAAGAGATTTGCATTGCTACAACCTCTCCAAGGGGATATTTTTCTGCAGTGAAAAATCTCGACTTGGATTTTTTTTTCGCTTTAGGCTCCTCCTCTAGCTTTTCATCACCTACGCTCCTAATTCGTCGTGCATTAATATGTGCGTAGAATTTCCTTAAACAGTCCGCTTCTTTTATTCCACTTTGACTGGAAAATCGACGAATCTCCTCTCCTAATTCAATTTCAATGGCTTTAGCAAGATATTGAATCTCTAGTTGAAAAATTTCGGGATGCCGGTCTTTAAGCTTCTTATACCATTCTTGCAGAGGGAGGCCAGGCTGTGAAGGAGAAATCTTAGCCTCTGGATGCATAGGAGGCGGCTGGGAGGGAAAAGGAGTTTGCTCGCTCTCTTCCTTAAAGAGTATAGGAGGTATAATGATCACCTCTGACTTTGGACTCAATCGGCGATCTATATTTTGGGTCGTCATGCTTTTAGCTTCAATTGTGATATTCTCTAGCCGCGGATTGTTGTCTACTTTAAGTCCTATTAAATTATTGGCCCTCACATTTATTAAGACAAGTTTTGGACAGGAGGAAATTTCCAATATTTTAAGACTCGGGAAAACGATGGGGGGATTTTTTTGCCAAATTCTCCAAGTCCAACTACTTATTTCAAACTTTGTTATTTGGGGGTTGTGACTGATATAAAGCTCTTCTAAAAGGGGACAGCTTTTAGCGATGTTTATTAGAGCTTCTCCACCTATCTGATTGCAAAATCGCAGGTCAAGGTATTTGAGTATCCGCCCGCTTTTTTGCAGAATTTTTTGTAAATAAGTCTCGGTCAGTGCTGCGCAATTGGCAAGATTTAATCTCTCATGCTCGCTAGACAACAGTCCATTTAAAATCTTCTGTTGCCCCCTTAGATCCGGCTTTTCCCCTTTTTGGAGTAGTTTAAAGCCCTCTTCATAAGATGCGTATCTTTTACCTTCGCCAAGAGAGGGGCTAGTACTGGCTGGAGAACTTTTTTCCACTCCCTCTATTTCTGCCAAAAGATCGGCCGGAGCGCAGAGTGGCATCTCCTCAGCTACATTTAGAAGGGTTAGATACCTCTTTGCTTCTGTTTGAGCCATATTAAGAATAGGACTTTTAGCTTTATGTTGGTTATAAAGAAGCTCGCCAATCTCAACAATTTGACCATTTTCTATGCTAATAATTGTCCTTAAAACCTCTTCACCAAGAATAGTTCTATGGCAATTTTCTCTTAAAAAGGCTTGTAGATGAAAAAACTGTATCAAAATCCGGTGAGCGGTCCCTTTGGGCAATCGACATAAATAGGGGCAATTCTCTCCAAAACATAAAGCAGCAGTACTATTCCAGTTACTTAAATCTTTAAGCCACTCTTTTAGCAGAGAAATTGGGTTTAAAGAGAGAAAAGCAGTAATTACTTCTTGGTCTAGCACCATTTGGGGAAATTTAAAGAGAAGAACTGAGCGAAGGTTAATGTCAAACTTGAGCTCACCTTGATTTTGCCGTCTTATGGGTTTAACAAGAGACGCATCATCATTAATAGAGATGAGCGCCTTTTTTTCACTCCCAGTTGATTGGACAATGTAATTTTCTTCACTAGAATTTCCTGGCAGGATAAGGGGGATGGAGAGAAAAAGTTCGCTAAGCCTTCTTTGATCTAGCACTCCAGGTTTTAAAGGATTCTGGCGCAAACTTGGTCCATTTGGTATGAGGGAAACGTAGACAAAATAAGCGAGTTCTCTCCTCCCTACCTGTTGAACAGTGAATTTTACTAGCTGAGAGATAGGAGCATGCCCAAAAAGGCGCATGAGAAGATGGCTAATAGCTTGTTGTTTTCCCGGATCGAATAGATCTCCACTCCCGCTGGGAGGTTGCTGCCTAAAATAGAGAGAATGTTCCGAGGAGCACTGCAGTATGGCACGTGATGGTTTGATATTCCCGGCTAAGTCCATCATGGTGTTCATATTGTGGGCCGTCAAACAAGGGAACTTCACGAAAGGGACCTCTCTTTTCTGAGGAATTTGAAGAGAAACCGTAAACTTTCTTTGTCCCTGTACGTCAGTAGTCGTTTGCAATCTTAGCAGAGTTTCAAAAGAGCTTCTCAAATAAGATTCATATTGCCGAAAACCTGAAGAGCTCGGAAGATGAAGGAGCTTTTGTAATGTTTTCTCCTGTTTTTTGTAAGGCATTAATGCCCTGACGTAAGTTTCTCGCAAAATCTCTTGAGAATCCGGAAGCGCTTGATAGTAGAAAAAATGATCCTCCAAAGATGCGCTGCTCCGAGCCAGGTAAGAAACAAAAACATGCAGCGCAAGCTCTTGAGGAATGTGGTTTTGGCATATTTGTTCAAAAGCCAATTTTACAAGATCAATATTCTGAAACGTGGCTTTAAATAACCTATGTGTTTCGACCATGGAAAGTTTAGAACTTTGAGAATCAAACAGAGTGTCAAATAGAGCATAAAGAGGAGGTAAAATAAGAAAGCGGATGCTATTCAGTTCAAAAACTTCTTCCTCTGACAAGCAGGCCATCTTCTCTTGTGGAGAGGATTTCAAGTCACTCCATGCTTTATCTTTTCGCTCACCATAGAAAAGATGTAAACGGCAACGGATCTTGTAAAGGTCGGCCACCGCCTTTAGAAGAAGTTTCCCACTTTCATCGCTAAAAACTTTAAATCGGATCAGCGCTTCTATAATGTCTAATGTATTGTTAAGCTCTAAGCAAAAATAGATAGCTATATCGCTTAAAAGATAATTAAGCTGTAAGAAATAGAGCTCCTTTACATCAACACAACTACTCACATACTGGCGTTTTTGCTCTAATTGCTTATACTCTTCCCATCGGACTTTTATGAACGACAAAGCTCGCCACTCTCTGCGAATAACTCCAGGTGCATGTTCCCTATTTAAACTCTCTCTAAGGCGTTTTTGATAGGTCTGATAAAGTTGCAGATCCGTTGCAAACAGACATTTGGACTTCTGAGCGAGATTCTCAAGAGAAGCGGGATCATCAGTCTGGGAGGCCTGTATATTTGCCATCTCTTCAGGGGTTTGAATTAGAGCATCATGTTCGTGAGGACCGGAATCCATATGGAATCCGAGAGGGTTGGTAGCATGGATATAAGAGAAGATCTGCTCCCCAGAGTGAGTTTCTCCAAGCGCCCGCATCTGTATGTCGAGAATGTGACACAACAATTTACAGTACGAATAAGTCTCGGGGGTTTTATCATAAAATATCATCAGCTCTAAATCAGAAAAAGCGCAGGCCTCTTCATGCCCCAAAGACCCCAGTGCTTGAATATCGATGCTGCAATCTACCGGGCAGATTTTTAAACAAGGAGGGCCTAAGATTGCACGAGCATCCTGAAGAAGAATGTTGAAAAATTTTTTATATTCTCTAAAAATCTCCTCCTGGAATTGTCGAGTATCCTCTCTTTTTTTAACATCTGCAAATTTTTTTCTTAAAAGTTGCAACGAATCCTTATATATCTTGGTGCGATACTCCATCGACGAGGGCTCCGTGAAGCGTCTTCTCATTTCTTGCCCAAGTGCAGCCCTCTCGGTCTTATAATCACCTATTGTTGTTGGGTTGACGTTATTTAGCGCCTCATTAGCCTGAGCATAAAATACACCCCTGATAACATGCTGATAATCTTGCGAAGAGGTGCAAAAACTCACATATTTTTCTATTTGCTTGTAAATCCCGTTAAAGTCTCTGCATGCATTCTCGCTTTTAGTGGCATCATATAATTTTTCATAAAACCCCCTGTCAGCTCCATGGATCTCCCCTATCAACCGAATGAATAAGCTGGAAGCTTTTTGATGAGAGGCAGTAATTTCAGATGGGGATCCCATTTTTTCAGCTATTTGAATGGCCCTAGCATAGAAATGCATAGCTGTCTTATAGAAAACCAGTCTATTACCGAGAGGCTCTTTGGAAGGTAGATGATTTAAATACCAATTTCCCAGCAGGGTAGCTAATTTTCTTTGTTGATTCGGACACTCCGGACTATATTTGAGGAGATTATTTAAGCTTGGAATATCGCGTTCTTCAAACTCATCTAGAAATTCAAAAACTTCGCGGTAGAGCTCTTCGATTTCTTTAATACTCTTGTTTTGTACATCAGGAAGCTTAAGTTTAAGCTCATTGATTTGCATCCGATCACTCGGAACCCTTCTTGCAGGTTCAAGGGGATGTTCATAAACTCGACGCGTCTCAAGTTCGAAACTGGTATTGGTAGTAGTATTCATAAGAGTTATCTCCTAAACAATCTCTTTAGGAATGGTCGCTTATCGCTTCATTTAATAACTCTTTGATAGTCTCACGATTAGGAATTTCATGCTCCTCACTCCCAACATAACTCAATAGCATTTCGGGAGAATTGGGATTTTCGTCACCCAAAACAGGATAATGCTTTAAAAGTGATGCAACAATTTTAATATCCCCTTGCATAACCGCATAATAGAGGGCCGTCCTCCCATCAGCATCTACAATTTTTAGATCTAGCTGGGGATAGGAGGCTAAAGTTTCGACCATTGCCAGATCCTTATGGATCACTGCCCAGTGTAAAGCTGTATATTGGGAGGGATCTTCTTCTTTCGCATTGATATTGGCCCCACTGTCAAGAAGCAGCTGCGTTGCCATAATTCTTCCATTATATGCAGCCAAGTGCAGAGGAGTTCGTCCATATTCTGCTTTTACATGAATCGTTGTGGGAGCATGTTTTAATAAGAGTTTCATCGAAGAGATGTCCCCTTGCTTAGCCGCCCAGTGAATAGCTAGATATCCATAGCGATCTGGTAAAGTGGGATCGGCCCCATAGGAAAGTAAAGTGTCAACACAGTGTCTATGAGAATGAAAGGAGGAGCATTGAAGGGGAGTAAATCGCGCTAATTCACTCTTGTAAAATTGATTGACAAATTTTTTTCTATTATAAAACCACTCCTTTTTAATCAATTGTTTAAGAAGTTTATTATCGCCCAATTGACAAGCCGTAAAAATATCTGTAGCTACCCTTACGCGCAGCTCCTGCTTTTCTTGCCTGAGTTTTTGCAGCAAAGGCTCTATCACCTTTCTCTTCTCTAATTCCTTAAACGTATACTCTTGTTTTTTCTCAAATAGCTCAACGAACCGATCCTGATGCATTCGATACTGATCCTCTAATCTCAGTTCGAGCAAATTTAAATCAGTAACTGCATCCACGTCCAGTGCGTCTTCTTGGAGATTTCGATCTAATTTCTCTTTAAAAATGGTCCTAAATTCTCTGCGTGTTTCCTTGTTTAAATCTATGACTTTTCCATCTGGAGTGGAAAAACCCTCTCTTGCTTTCAGTAATTCTTTATAATTAAATAAATAATCTTTTCTTAATTCGTCAACCCCTGCGCTTATTGCCAATTTAAGGCCATCAGGATCCCACTCTTTTTCTCTTAGATAGGGTTTGATCGCACTTAATTGACAAGCTGTGAGATCTGCATGAAGGCTAGGACCTAGTCTCCCTATGTCGTCGAGACTTGCAATAATACCTTGTAAACGAAAAACTTTTCTTTGGTGGTATTCATATAGAGCGCTAATTTCATTGATTGCGGAAGAATTATCAATTCTGGGTGGCATAGACACTTGCTTGCTCCTCATAATTTCATAGGTCGGTTAAACACAGTATCAAAAGTTTGATTGAAAGTCATGAAGAAAAGAAGGGCGTTTAAAGACCTATGATACGCTCGAATTTTGCATACCACTCTTGAGAGATGGTTTTATCAAAAGCGTATTTTCCGACATTAATTCCGGAAGTCGCGAGCGAGAGGATCGTCGCTTGAAGAATAAATTCATTGGGTTCAATAATGATTAAAATCCCAGCTGTGAGGGACATTAAAGAGGTCAATATCCCAATGCACCGGTAGAGGAGTTTTCTATGGAGTTCTCCCCGCCCAATCTGCATCAGCTCCTCTGCTATCTTGAGATCTCCTTCTAATGTTTCAAAGTCTTTAATAGCCAAATTCAAAGGGTCACGGAAATCTTTAAACTGCTCCTCTTGGGCAAGTTTTGAGACTTTATTGAGTAGAGTTCTTGTTTTTTTAATCGCAAGAGCAGGATTCTCTTCGAGAGAGTTAGTTAACTCCTGGTGAAGAGCGACTATTTCATCATGAAGCTTTTTAAGATTTTCAGTAGATTTACTGCTATCTTTAAAAGGAGCCACTGCTCGATTAACTTGTTGTTGGAGATCAGTGATACCCAGCAAAGAATTATCCTCTAGAAAAGCATCTATCCTCTCTTTAAGGTGAGCAAAGCGTGCATCTGAGGTTGAATGATTACTCTCAAAAAACCAACGATCTACTTTATGCTGCGCCATCTTGCGAAGATTTGGTGCTTCTCCTTCTACGGTTTCTTCTACAGGCCCTTTTAAATATTCTAGTGCTTCAAGAAGGAGATTAAAGCTTCTATCAGATCCTTCGGCTTTTTTATTTAAGGCCCTTAATGCTCCGATATTTTTACAGAGCGACCAGCTATCTGCAATTGCGCCGATGGCTCCAAAGACAATCATGACAACGGGCAAAACCTTAGTAAATATAACGGGGAAAATGGGGTAATTCTTAATTCCGGTAAATTGTGCTCCCCCGAAAAAAGTTCGACTTACAGCTCCAAAGGCTGATCCCAGACTATCAATACTCATTAGACCTAGAAAGAAAACACTTACAACATCGCGAGCTTTGAATGCGGTGAGAAGAACTTTAAAGCGGGAGTAGGATTGCTTGGCTGCAAAGAGAAGGTGAAATGGAGAGGCAATTAAACTAAGGTAGGGGATATCTCCGCTTCCTTCTACTGTTCCAACGAGAACACAGATCTTTTGAGCCCCTGCAAGAATTTCAATTATCGACCCTGTTAAGCAAGTTTCAAAAACTGTTTCATTGAAAAGATCGAAAAAAAGAGCTACAGCTTTTCTTAAACACCCTTTCTCCTCGCTTTGTGCTGTAGAGGCGGTAGAGGAGGGCGTAGCTGTATCGTTTTGGGAAGCTGCACCTAGGGTGACTTCCCCCCATGAAGGGTTAATTAATCTTATTATAGCTGCCATACATTTTACTTACTCTTTGTTGGCGTTTCACTACAATATAATTGTAAAACAAAGATATTAATTTAAGATTAATTTTATAAAACTATAGTCGATTCAATTCAAAAGGCACATTGGAGCCTCGCGAAAGCTCCCGCGGCTCCAATGCCTTTTGAAACTGAATCGACTATAACATCTAAAAAAATAAATATATATTTATAGAGTACGGAGAGCAATGCGGAAACGATTGGATGGTCGAAGGGCCTGGTTTAATAAATACCCTCCTCCTCCAAAGACTAAGGTGGTAATTCCGACTGCAAGCAAGCCCCACATATAGATTTTTGGCTCGGAGAGGTAGATAACAATCAAGATGACAGTGATGAGTATCATACCTGTTGTCATCATCCCTTGGGTAAGCGTGCTAATTAATCTGTCATTGCGCATTTCCTTGAGAAGAAATGCTTCATCAGCACTTAGGGGTTCTAGATAACAAGTTTCTGTGGGAACAGGTTCCGGAGAATAGCCCTCAAAGACAGGTTTTATTGGAGATTCATATCGTCTAGGTTGAATAATAGGAGATTTTACCCCTCGCTGAACTTGAATATGGCTAAAGGCGCGCGTTTGTAAAAGGTTATTATATTTTAAGGCTAATGCTAGGGATTCAACTGTTTTATAAATACCGACAAAAGGGGCAATGGGTAGAAAAGCTAGAAAATTATAACTCGTTATCTTACAAAGATCAGTATGCTTATCCTGAGAATGGAAGGGAATAAATCTCTCTATGCCTTTACCATATTCTTTAAGAGCGGCTTTTCTTATTATTTCCGCATAATTTACAGGATCTTGGCCAGAAGCTCTGACAGAAGCCATTATAACTCTCCACTAAAGCAAATCTCATCAAAACTATTCATTAATTCTTAATATATTACAATGAAATTATGCTTAAATAAAACCCAAAGAAAATTATAAATTATCACAAGGGACACAGAACACAGAGGGGAAGAGATTTTGTTTTAGCGGCAAAATGCGATGAGATCAGCAGACCTATATAGGAAGAGTTGCTATACACTTTCCTTTCTCATTGATTTTTTACATCTTCTGCTATACTCTTTTTTTCAGGTATAATCCCATAAGAAAATTTCTTAGAACGGTTTCAACTTTTTGTGTGACTTCTGTTCTCTACTCAGGAGGTAATATGAGTACAACTCCAGTATATGCCCAAGCAAGAACCATTGACCAGACACCTCAAATTCGTAGAGAAGATCCTTGCCTTTCAGCTTTACCGATTGGTTTTATGCCATTTGAAGAATTTGAACAAGAGTTTGCCCTTGGGAATGTTTCAACAGAACAGCTACACCCTATAACAACACACCTGAGCCAGATCACGCACAAAAGCATTGCAGAGGGGATGGAGCTTCTTTTGAAAGTAGATGAGAATGTTATAAAAGGTCTCGAATCATTTATTCCATCAATCAAAACGTTTGCCCCTTTCATAGCCGACAAAATCAGCCAGAGAGGAAGAGTCTTTTTAGTAGGATCAGGATCAAGTGGGCGCGTCGCAGTCGATATTGCAGCCAAGTGTAGTTCGAAGTTTCCCAAAATCAAGGAACAGATTCAAGGTGTCATTGCCGGTGGAGATTCAGCATTAATTAGAGCTAAAGAAGGATTTGAGGATTCAGAAACTGATGGAGAAGCCGCGTTAAAAGACTTCAATTTAGGGCCCAAAGATACGGTAATCTTGATCTCCGCCAGTGGATCGGCTTCTTTCAATGTAGGGTGCGGTCATTTCTCTGCAAATTCAGGTACAAGTGTGTTCTATTTTTACAACAGCAAAAACATCCCTTTGAGAACACAACGTCTTTTTGAACGAAATGTAAACCCTGTCATCCCTCTTTGTCTTGATATAGGTCCACAAGCAATTGGAGGATCAACCCGTCTACAAGGAGCTACTTTAGCAGAAGCATGCCTTGGAGCTCTCTTAGGAAGCACACTTTACCTCACTCAAGAAGAAGATCTTCTAGCCAAGGAATATCCGATAGAATTGATGTTAAAAATGCAGAAAGGACTTGAACTCATAAAAGATCATCTAAAATTAATTCAAAGATTTCCCCAAGCAGAAGTCGAAGCTTTTTCAAGTCCTCATTCCAATTTCAGACAGTTAGCAGATGTTTCTACCCAAGGATATATTACTTTCATTGCTCTAGAAGACAGCATGCGTGAAGTCTTGATTGACTCTACTGAAACATCTCCAACCTTTTCTACCAATCCCATACGAAGAGAAAGCGAAATACATAAAAAAAGGGCAGAATTTCGGGCTTATCTGATTGGACAGGGTGACAATAGCAAAGCATGGGCAGCTCTTTTGGGAAGAGAAGTTCATCCAATGGATATAAAAGACACGGAAACCTTTCTCCTTGCCTCTGAGGAAAACGGCATTAACTCTTTTTCTAAACGTCCCATAGATGCGGGTAATTTTCTCATTGGCGTGGCAAAAGTAAACGAATCTGGATCAATTCCACATCAGCTGATCCAAGCTTTAGAAGCTGCAAAAAAACAAGGCGGATCCGTTGGTTTGCTTGTGATTTGCAGGGGGAAACTGTCTGAATCCCAAGTAAAAGAGTTAGGAGATGCGTATGACTGCACTTTAATCGTTGAAAATACGCCGTCAGATGCTCTTGGGTTCACCGAAACTATCGTTCTCAAACAGATATTAAACTTAATCTCGAATAGCTCGATGATACTCATGAATAAAGTGCATGGCAATCAGATGATAGATGTTCGTGCATCTAATAAAAAATTAATCGATCGCTGTATGCGCCTAATCAAAGATATCTGGGCAGAATATCAGCCGGACCAGCCGCTTGACGACGAGTTCCTATATCACTATGTTGCACATGTAAGTACTATCAAAAAATCTCACGAAGAAAAAGGGATATATACACCCTCTGTCGTTAAAGTTGTGCTAGCAATGCTTGCTCTAAAAAAGACACCAGATAATTTTCAAGAAGTGATTGAACATCTTGCTGACAAGCAAGAACGAATAGATTGGATAGGGTAAACAACCCAAGCACTTGTGATTTTGATTACCATATTGCTTTAAGATAGATAGTCTTTCACTTTATTATGGATGCTTGGGTCGGCGTAGATGCGGAGAGGCTTGCCTCCACCTATTGGAATATCTGATAAAAACTTCGACGCGGCAAAAGAGGAGATCACTTTCCCAGACTGGGAAATAACCGCAAAATCCCTTTTAGAAGAGGATTCTGGAATCTTATCAACAAAGATCTTTCCCTCAAAAGTCCTCTCTAAATCTTGCAGATAGGGCCCCGGATCCTTTTCAAACATCACCTCTTTATAACAGGGAGTCCGTTTAAAGAGGGCGGAAGCATCCTCATTATCAAAAGCCTTCTGCATTTCATGAAGAAGAGTGTAGTCGCTCTCTTGTAAATATCCCACGATAGTGGCTGGGAATCCCCTCTTAGAGTAATAATTCTTCATAAAGCGCATCATGTGTTTGGTATATATCCGCGCTTTAGAATGATGATAGACCCTTGCATACATCAAATAGCGTGCCATCCAAAGCGATTCGACAGACTGGATACCCCCCTCTATAATCCCAATTGCCAGCCGGTCATTATCCCGGATAATCCGCAAGGTATCGATAAGCTGCCGATAGTCGAAATGGCCATATCCAACACCTGTGAAATAAGCATCCCGCAAGAGATAATCGATCCTGTCTGCCCCAAAATTATCCTCGGTGATCACCTGCGAGAGGACCTTTTCAAAAGTTGAGAGCTGAAGGCCAAATTTCTCCCCTACAGCAAACTTAATAATATCCTCTTCGATCTTTTGCGGGTCGTAATCGGGGATTTCTCTCCAAATCTTGCGCATCGATGCACTTCTTATCACAAGCAGGGTCTTTTCCTCGTGGCCACTAATCGGTAGCAGATCCTCTTCGGCGGTATGGGAAAATGGAAGATGGCCAAGATCATGGCAGAGAGCTGCAAGGCGTAAGATCCTTCGATAGTAAGGCAGCTTTTCTCTTGGAATCACCCCCTCCAAAAAAAGATTTTGAGGGTTAGTAATTGTATCAAAAATACGGGTAGCCACCTCCATTACTCCTAGGGAATGTTGAAATCTGCAGTGGGTAGCGCCTGGATAGAGAAGATAAACGACTCCCATTTGGTGAAGATAACGGAGCCTCTGAAAGGGAAGGGAGTCTATCACTTTCCCCTCAATAGACTCAAAACGGATGAATCCATGGATAGGATCGCAGATTTTATGCGGAAAAATCATTGGAATCAGCTATACTGCTCCTGTTATTATTTATTCACTTAATTCTATGCTTGATCCAAAAAAGATTCGTAACATCGCAATTATTGCCCATATCGACCATGGCAAAACAACCCTCTTAGACAGCCTTCTTTTACAAACGGGTCTTTTTGAAGCCCATAAAAAGATGCCCGAACGGATGCTCGATTCCAACGACCAAGAACGAGAGCGGGGCATTACGATCTTTGCCAAACACACATCATTTACGTGGGAGGGATTTAAAATCAACTTAATCGACACCCCCGGCCACGCTGATTTTTCAGGGGAAGTCGAGCGAGTTTTGGGAATGTGTTCCTCTGTGCTCCTCCTTGTGGATGCCAAAGAAGGGCCTATGCCCCAAACGCGCTTTGTCCTCTCAAAATCTCTAGAGATCGGTTTAAAGCCTATTGTCGTCCTCAATAAAATCGATAAACCCGGCGCAGACCCTGACCGCGTCCTTAACGAAACATTTGATCTTTTTGCCGAACTTGGGGCAACAGATGCCCAGCTTGATTTCCGATACATTTATGCATCAGGGATTAAAGGAGTGGCAATGAAGCATTTGGAGGACCCCCAGGTCAATATGACTCCTTTGCTTCAACTCATTGTCGATGAAGTTGCTCCCCCTCCCGCAGATATCTCCCTCCCCTTTTTGATGCAGATCTCAACGATCAGCTATAACGATTTCGTTGGAAGAGGAGGCTGCGGAAGGATTCTACAAGGGATCATTGAAAAGGGAGCCACAGTTGCGCGCATTGACTCTACAGGCAAGACCACTACCCATAAGATCACGCGGATTGAAGGACACCAGGGACTAGAGAAAATTCAACAAAATGATGCATGCGCCGGAGACATTGTTGTCCTCTCCGGTATTGAAGATATCATGATCGGAGACACTCTCTGCCATCCTGACCATCCCCAACAACTCCCCCCCATTACACTCGAAGAGCCTCTTGTCTCTATTGATATCTCTGTTAATAGCGCTCCTTTTGTCGGGAAAGATGGTCAGCACGTGACAATGAATAAAATCAAAGAACGCCTCCTTCAGGAGGAGAGGGCAAACATTTCTCTTAAATTCACCTACCCCTCCCAAGAGGCTGTGCGGGTTTCTGGAAGAGGAGAACTCCACTTGGCTGTTTTAATTGAAACAATGCGCCGGGAGCGCTTTGAAATGTCTCTTGGAAAGCCCCAAGTTGTCCGAAAAAAGGTCGATGATAAAATCTTAGAACCTATGCAGAAGGCTCACGTTGAGATTCCCGAAGAGTTTTCTGGCGCAGTTATTGAGGAGCTGGCAAAGAGAAAAGGGGTGATGCAGCACCTCCAAACCAACGAATATGGCCTTAGCAAAATGGAATATATTGTTCCTACACGGGGTCTAATCGGTTTCCGCAATAAGTTTCTGACTATGACGCGTGGCAGAGGCATCCTGACTGCAGTCTTTCTCTCTTTTGCGCAAGACCAAGGATTGATTCCCACTCGCGCCCGAGGCGTGTTGATTTCCGATCGTGCCGGCAAAGTCAATGGATATGCCTGTTTTAACCTGCAAGAACGGGGCACTCTTTTTGTGAATCCGGGAGATGAGGTCTATGAAGGGATGATTGTTGGAGAGAATGCTAAAGAGAATGACCTTATTGTCAACATCTGCCGTGGCAAACAGTTAACAAACGTCCGGGCTTCTGGGACCGATGAAAATATCATCCTTGAGCCGCCTCGCCGTTTCACACTGGAGCAGGCGATCGATTATATTGAAGATGATGAGCTTGTTGAAGTGACTCCCTCCTTTATCCGGATGCGAAAAAAACACCTTACAGAGAATGATCGAAAAAGGAATAGATAGGCTGTGGCAGCAATCCCCCCCCAACTTAGGGTTCCGGAGAGAATCGCTATCGAAAAGTTCGATAGCGATTATTCTACATATATTCCCTGGGCGGGCATTTCAGCTGCAGCGGGCGGCTTTTTGCTTACTGGAGCGCTGATCGTTATTGTCTCGGCCTCTCTCTGTTTAGCTCTTCCAAATATCAATGTAATCCAGCATGTGCTCTTACCGGGAATTCTCCCGGGGAGTTTAGCTCTTCTCGCCTCAATTCCCTTTTTGGTCGTAACCTTCCTCCTTCAGAGAAAGATGAATAAGATTAGAGATCCCTGGCTTAAGAGATATGAGGATATCTTAGAGGATCCCATATATAACTTTGATGCCCTTGCTGATGAGGAAAAAATTGAGTTTGTGGCAGATGTCCTTTTGGAAAAAAGTTGGGGCAACGATTGCAAGAAGCGCATTATCACCGAGCTTGATAATCGCCTTCCTAACAAAAAACTGCAGACTCCTCGGCAGCAGGAGATCTCTAAAATCTACGACAAGGCAAAAGAACGCATCGACACACCGCCTGACTATCCAGATTAACCACCATAGACGAGGGCTCTAGGATTTTTATAGGAAATGTTAAGAATTTAAAGTATTTACTAATAGTATTTAATATGATATAATTGTTTTTTAATATTAAAGAGTAAATATGACAGAATGCTATGTTGCACTTAGATCTATAGAAGAAAGCTATAATAATCTGCCATTTTATCAATCCAAAACTGAAAATCTGAAAGTAGCATTCATAGCATTCATGACTATAGCAACTTTAGTAGGCGGCGCTGCTGCTTATGGGCTTATCATGGGGAATACCGTCTGGTTTGAAGCCGGGTCTGCTATCTCACTGCCAGCAATTGTCGCCACTCTTGTCACAGGTGTGGCACTTTTCGTCTATTATATAAAAAAAAGAAAAGCAGAATCAAAAGTTCAAGTTGAGCACCTCTTAACGGCTATCAAAACTGAACCTGACATACAAGAAGTAATTAATTTCTTATATAAATTAGATCAAAAAACACTCTCTACCATCATTCTTAAAATCGCCACTGAAGAAGATAACTTAAGGCTCGATATTATGCCTGTTATTGTAGCTCTCCCTCCAAAAAAGCTTGTCGCCTCTCTATTAAGATTAAAAAAAGAATTTATAATCGCATTGCTTAGCCAAATGAGTCCGAATCAAAAGGAAGCATTTTTGAAAGAACTTGCCACAGCACTTGATCAGATCACTTTCCCCTTCTGCTATTACGAAAAAGTATCATGGGAAGTTATGGATAATAAAAATAGGCCTTATTTTGATCCACGATACGATTTGACCCAAGTCAAGATGCGGTATGATCTCTATCAACAGATATTCGTCCATTTCGGAGGGATGGAATCCCAAGAGGCCCTATCTTGTTTTTGTGATGAAAATAAAGGATTTTTAATCTGCAGGGAAATAAATGGTAAGATGAATGATCTCTTTGCCATTTTTACCCAGATTAATGAATTTAAACCATCATTTACTCCTCCAGGAAATATTTATGATAGGTTATGTACCCTCTTTGTTACATTCAAGAGGCAGTGGATAAGCGCACACTCAACTGAAATAGAGGAGGCAAGGATAAAAGCCTTTATCTCTGAAAAAACTAAGGATAATCCTAGCTACGAATATCCCGAATTGGTAATAGAAACGTAAGTAAGGTTTGCGGTTACCAAGACTTGAACTTGGGACCTCGACATTATCAGTGTCGCGCTCTAACCAACTGAGCTATAACCGCATTTGAAAATAGACCTTACGAAGAGTTCCGTAAGGTCTTAAAGGATTTATTTGGAGGATAGGAGATTCGAACTCCTGACCCTCTGAATGCAAATCAGATGCTCTACCAACTGAGCTAACCCCCCAAAAAAACTTGCCAAGCATGCGCCTAGACAGTATCCTATAATTTGAAGGTGAAACATACTCAATTTAGGGGTTTTTAAGCAAATGCTTTTGTTCAAATCAGTTCTTGTCTCTCTAATTACTTTTTCAGGCCTGCTTCTAGCTCAGGATATCGCTCCTTTTCCTCCCTACCATGAAGATGACTCAGGGGGTGTAAGCCCCATGTTCTCCGAATCCCGCGCTAATTCCTTGGCGTGGCTTACTCTGATGGATCAGGGAGTATATGGTGCAACATGGGATGAGGCCGGCTCCCTTCTAAAGGATGTTATTGTTCGAAGGCAGTGGGTTTCGGCAATGACAGATCTGCGGCGTCCACTTGGATATTCCTCTATGAGGAAAATTACTAAGCAGAGAACTCTTGATGGCCTTCCTTATGGGACAAAGGGCTATTTTATGGAGATCATCTACTCTACAACGTTTTGGGGTAAAGGAGGAGCTACAGAAAGGGTTATTATGATGTATGATGCATATAGCAACTGGCGCGTTATCTCCTACTCAATAGAATAACGAGAGACTATCCTTGAAAAAAGGGGCGCTATTTTTTTTTCTTGGTTGCATGGCCTTGGGTTATCTTGCATCCCGAGTTGGAGTCTACTCTCTTAATGACAAATTCCTCCTCTCCCATATCACCCTAAAAAATTCACCTAGCACAACATCTCTTGTAAATGAGGAGCTTCCAAAGACCCTCTCTCGCCCCTTTTTTTATCTCGACCAGGGCTCTCAGATGTATGCCTTTAAAAGCGAAGATGGAGAGTATGTTTTAAAACTGATTAAACAGCACCGCCTCGCTTTTTTTAAAATCCCCTCTTCTCATCTTCTAGCCTCTTTTTTACAAGAAATTCAAAGAGAGAAAGAAGAGGAAAAATTAAACAAAAGACTCAGACTCTATGAGAGTTGCAAGATTGCCTGGAATGAGCTTAGGAATGAGTGCGGCCTTGTCTATCTTGGGATCTGTCCAAAGCATAATATTCCAATTCCTCTCACCCTCTACGACAAGTTGGGAAGAAAGCATACCCTTCTCTTAGATTCGACAGAGTTTATTCTCCAAAAAAAAGGAGAGCTTATTGCCCCAACTCTTAATAAGCTGATCTCCAAAGGGGATATTGAGGGAGCAAAAAAAAGGTTAGATCAACTCTTTTCTCTTCTCCTGCTGCGGTGTCAAAAAGGAATCTTTGATTCCGATGCATTTATATCAAAAAATGCGGGGTTTATTGAAGATCGCGCAATTTACCTGGATCTTGGGGGCTTTTCCAAAAATGGGAGGATGCAAAACCCTAGAATATACATACTGGAAATAGAGAAGATTAGCAGCAAACTGAGACTCTGGCTAAATGGGCAAAACCAAGAGCTCGCCAACTACTCCACCGACCTAATCAATCAACTCCAATAAATTCATAGACTTAAGTAAAATAACAGGATGGGCAGGATAAGCAGGATAGATTATTATTACCCCTCTCCTACCTATCCTGCCCATCCTGTCATTAAATTTTTTGAGGAATTACCTGATGTCGGAACGAGCACGATAAGATTTCCTGTTAAAACTGCTGTTTTAAGAGAGATGCTTGCCTTTTTTTTGACGGACGTTTACACTGTCCCCTTTATTGTATATAGTTGTTAGAGGAAAATTTTAAATGCACAAACAAGAAAAATATAGCTGGAATCAATCCAATACTCTCGATGACATCGACTACCAAGTCGCTGACGCTGAAGAATTCAAAAAACTTTTGCATGGCGATAATGGATCCGGCACAGCGAAAAATCTAGAGCCTCTAATGGATACAATGACCCCAGGATCGATCTTAAAAGGGATTATTGTCGAAATTGGTAAAGATTTTGTTGTAATCGATGTAGGTCTTAAATCAGAGGGGCTAGTGCCTGTTTCTGAGTTTTTTGACCCCGATGAACTTATTTTAGGGGCCGAAATCGAGGTCCTGCTCGATCGCGCAGAAGATGAACATGGCCAAATCGTTCTTTCTAGAGAGAAAGCTGCCCGCCAAAGACAGTGGGAATTCATCCTTGAGCACTGCGAAGAGGGCTCAATCGTTAAAGGGAAAATTATCCGCAAGGTCAAGGGCGGCCTAATGGTAGATATCGGCATGGAAGCCTTCTTACCCGGCTCCCAAATTGATAATAAGCGTATTAAAAATCTTGATGAATTCCTTGGGAAAACATGTGAATTTAAAATACTTAAAATCAACATCGAACGCAAAAACGTCGTTGTTTCTCGTCGTGAGCTTCTCGAGGCTGAAAGGATTTCGAAAAAGGCTGAGCTTCTCGAATCAATCTCTGTTGGGGATGTTCGCAGAGGGGTAGTTAAAAATATCACCGATTTTGGCGTCTTCCTCGATCTCGATGGCATTGATGGCCTCCTCCACATTACCGACATGACCTGGAAACGCATCCGCCATCCATCGGAGATGGTCGATTTAGGCCAGGAAATCGAAGTGGCGATTTTAAGCATCGACAAGGAAAAAGGCCGTGTGGCTCTAGGGCTTAAGCAAAAAGAAGAGAATCCCTGGGAGCTCATTGAACAAAAATATCCTCCTGGCACACGTGTGCATGGAAAAATTGTTAAGCTGCTTCCTTATGGCGCTTTCATCGAGATTGAACCCGGAATTGAAGGGTTAATCCATGTCTCTGAAATGTCCTGGGTTAAAAATGTCACAGATCCTTCAGAAGTTGTAAATAAGGGAGATGAAGTCGATGCTATCGTTCTCTCTGTGCAAAAAGAAGAGGGGAAAATCTCTCTTGGTATCAAACAAACCGAACACAATCCATGGGATGAAGTTGAGAAAAAATATCCTGTAGACAGCAGTGTCCGAGCTGAGATTAAGAGCTTGACCAACTATGGCGCCTTTGTAGAGCTTGAGCCGGGCATCGATGGGCTGATCCACATCTCCGACCTCTCCTGGATTAAAAAGGTCTCTCACCCTTCTGAAGTATTTAAAAAGGGAGACTTTGTAGATGCTGTTATTCTCTCGGTCGATAAAGAGAGCAAGAAAATCACTTTAGGAGTTAAACAACTTTCCACAAATCCTTGGGAATCAATTGAAAGAACTATCCCAGTTGGAACGCTTGTGAAGGGAAAAGTTTCCAAAATCACAGCCTTTGGGGCATTTGTTGAGCTGGAAAATGGGATTGAAGCATTAATCCATGTCACAGAGCTCTCCGATAGGCCTTTTGGTAAGGTAGAAGATATCATAGCAAAAGGCGATGACGTCATGGCAAAAGTGATTAAACTCGATCCAGAACATAAGAAAGTAGCCCTCTCTATTAAAGAATATCTCATCGATCAGAATCAATATAACGCCGATGACATTGTCGTAGGTGGTTCTAAAGAAGATGAGGAAGATGAAGATGAAAATGAAGAAGATAAAGAAGATGAGGATGCTGCTCCTGAAACCGTCGAAAGCGGCAATCGCAATAGCGAGGATGAAAGTTAACTGATGCCTCTTCCTTTTCTCTTGCTTTAAGAGGAAAGGGCTCAGAAGCAAGAGGAACTTGCTGCTGAGAAAAAGGCCGAAGGGATCTCCCTTCGGTCTTTTTTTCTCAAAAGAGTCTCACATGTGTGCGTGTAATCCACTGGTGCGCCATCGCTACTCGTTGGATTAGACAGATTGGGGTAAAAAAATATAGGAGCTTTTGAATGAATAAAGATCTCGTCGCCATTTTTGAATACATGGAACGTGAAAAAGGGATTCCCAGAGAGGTCGTAGTCCAGGCGATTGAAACGGCCATCCACGCAGCTGCTCGAAAAACTGTGCGTGAAGAGGCCAATGTCACTGTTCATGTTCACCCCAAAACAGGAGATATCGAAATTTTTTGTGAGAAGGAGATCGTCGAGAAGGTGGTCCATCCTGCAAAAGAGATTTCGATCCTGGCCGCGCGTGAATTAGATCCCGATTGCGAAGTGGGACAATTTATAGATGTTCCCATCCCTCCTGAAAAATTTGGGCGTATTGCTGCCCAAACAGCAAAACAGATCATTGCACAAAAACTGCGCGGAGCCGAAAGAGACGTTATCTATGCAGAGTACCGCGATCGAGTGGGAGAGATTGTATCAGGAGTCGTGAAGCGATTTGCAAGAGGCGCCAATTTAGTTGTCGACCTTGGAAAAGTCGAGGGTTTATTACCGGCACGCTACTATCCCAAGACTGAAAAGTATCAGATCGGCAATAAAATCTACGCTCTTCTTTATGAAGTGCAAGATCTTGAAAATGGCGGAGCTGAGGTTATTTTATCTCGTAGTCACCCTGAATTTGCCCGCCAGCTCTTCTTGCAAGAGGTTCCTGAACTTAGTGATGGAATCATTGAAATTGTAAAAATTGTCCGTGAAGCTGGATATAGGACCAAACTCGCTGTCCGCTCTTCTGATTCCAAAGTCGACCCCGTGGGCGCCTGCGTGGGAATGCGCGGCAACCGCGTTAAAAATATCATTCGAGAGCTTAATAATGAAAAGATCGACATTATCCCCTATAATGATGATCCCTTAGAGCTTCTACAAAACACTCTCTCCCCCATTGAAATCCGCAAAATTGCGCTCCACGAGGATGACAAAGTCATTGCAATTGTCGTAGAAGATGACAATTTTGCAACCGTGATTGGAAAACGGGGGTTTAATGCCAGGTTAACCTCAGAACTCATTGGCTATGACCTGGAAGTCACGCGTATGAGCGAATATAATAAGTCACTTGAGTTGCAACGTGCAGCAATTGCCGAATCGCAAAGCAAAGCACTTGATGAACCTCTTCAGATAGAAGGAATCAATAAGTTGATTATCCAAAACCTCATTCACGCCGGTTACGATACTTTGAGAAAAGTATTAGTATCAACTGTCGATGAGCTAGCACAAGTTCCTGGAATCAGCACGGATATGGCTTACAGAATCCTCGAAGAAGTGAGTAAAAAGGGACAAGAGCAAATCCAGACCGTTGAAGGTTAAATATACCGAGTAAGAGGAAGTAACATTGGCTAAAGATTTGAAACTAAAAATCGTAAATAAGCAGCTAGCAAAAGCTGCCGGCCTTGACAAGCTCAAAGCCAAGCTTGCTGGAGAAATTGAAGAAAAACAAGAGGGTAAAAATAAAAAGCCCTCCCCCACTCCTTCTAAGCCTGCTGAACCAAAACCTGAGACGCGGCGCATTCGGGCTAAATCCCATTCTGATTTCGCCCCTCAAAAAGAGGGAGTTCCAGAAGATGAAGCTATCAAAAAAACTCCCGCGCAAGAAGAGGAGGAGGTAGAGCAATTGTTAGAACCTCTTGCAGAAGAGAACATCTCTCCTCCAGCAGAGGAGCTTTCTCCCCCCCCTGAAGCGGTAAAAGAAAGTGAACCTGTGCCAATTCCAAAAGAGCGCCTAGGACCAACTGGTAGGCATATAAAAGATCTTCTTCCGGAAGCGAAAATAGTAGAAGATAAAGAGAAGACTCTTAAGAAAGAAGAGTCGAAAGAATCTCCCCCAGTTTCCAAAACTCCTCTTACTGAATCCGAAGATGCTGAAAAAGCAAATGAAAAAAAGAAGGATGAGAAAAAGGGTGGTGGTGTTCGGGAGTTTCGTGATTTTAAGACGCTTAAAAAGCAGATGAAACCCTTCGATGCGCGCGATAGAGCAGGTCTTACAGAGGGAGAAGAGGAAAAATGGCGCAAAAAACGCCAACCTAAACTTATGAAACAGGAAGAACTCGTAGTTCGACCCACCTCTTTAAAAATTCGCCTTCCAATCTCTGTTAAAGATCTTGCAGTTCAGATGAAGTTAAAAGCTTCGGAGCTCATTGCAAAGCTTTTAATGCAGGGAATGGCTCTTACGCTCAATGACATTTTAGATGATGAAACCGCTGTACAACTGCTGGGACATGAGTTTGGATGTGAAATCTCCATCGATACTACCGAAGAGAGAAGAATCCGTATCACAGACCTCTCTATTGCAAAAGAGATCGCTGAGAGTAGTGCCGATGACCTTGTGATCCGTCCTCCTGTTGTGACATTTATGGGACACGTCGACCATGGTAAAACAAGCTTGATCGATAGGATTCGCAAAAGCAGCCTTGCTACCCAAGAAGCGGGAGCAATCACGCAACATATGGGAGCTTTTAAGTGCCGCACCCCTGTTGGGGATATCACTATCCTCGACACACCTGGCCACGAAGCCTTTTCAGCCATGCGTGCAAGAGGTGCTGAGGTAACCGATATTGTTGTGCTCGTAATTGCTTGGGACGAGGGAATTAAAGATCAGACTCTCGAAGCGATGCAGCATGCAAAAGACGCAGAGATCACAATCGTTGTGGCTATAAACAAGTGTGACAAAGCAGGATTTAATCCTGAGAATGTCTACCGGCAGCTCTCCGAACAGAATCTTCTTCCTGAAGCTTGGGGAGGAAGTGTCATCACTGTGAATACCTCTGCGGTATCGGGCGAAGGAATTGAATCGCTTCTTGAGATGCTTGCATTGCAGGCAGAGGTTTTAGAGCTTAAAGCAAATCCAAGGTCAAGAGCTCGAGGCACTGTTTTGGAGTCAGAACTCCAAAAAGGATTAGGCGTTGTTGCAACTGTTCTCGTGCAAAATGGAACCTTAAAGCTGGGTGACTCCCTTGTTTTTGAAAAACTGTGGGGAAAAGTAAAGACCATGCGCGATGAGCATGGGCAGAGCCTTACCTTTGCAGATCCCTCGACACCCGTTGAAATCACCGGGCTTTCAGGCCTCCCATCAGCCGGAGATTCTTTCATCGCAGTTGAAAGCGAGAAAGAGGCCCGCATTATTGCTGAAGTGAGAGCTACAGGTCAGCGCCAAACACAGCTTTCTCAGAAAAAAAGACAGACGATAGATCTTTTACCGGGTTCTGCAATACAAAAAGAGAAGAAGGTTCTTAAAGTGATGCTACGCGGCGACGTTCAAGGATCTGTGGAAGCCTTAAAGCAGTCGATCTTGAAGATCGAATCGGATAAGGCCATAGCAGATGTCATCTTTACAGGTGTCGGAGAGATCTCCCAATCGGATATCCAGCTTGCTGCTGCTTCAAAAGCTGTGATCTTCGGTTTTCACACCAAAGTGGAAGCCCACGCAGAGCCTCTTGTCAAAGAACTGGGAGTGGCTATCCGTCTTTTTGATATCATCTACCATGCCGTAGATGAGGTCAAAGCGATGATGAAGGCCCTTTTAGACAAAATTGAAGAGGAGAGAGAGACAGGAAAGGCTGAAGTCAAAGCTAAATTTAAAGCCTCTCAGCTTGGGGTGATTGCCGGATGTCTTGTTATAGAGGGCACCATCCATCGCAATAACCGCATCCGCATTGTCAGAAACAAAGAAGTGATCTGGAAGGGCAGCCTTTCTTCGATTAAACGCGTTAAAGAAGATGTCAAAGAGGTGAAGAAGGGGCTTGAATGCGGAATTGTATTGAGCGGCTTTAGCGATATTGTGGAAGGAGATATTATCGAAGCCTATGAAATTATCTATCTTTCTCAAGAACTTTAGAGGGAGATGAAAAGATGGGCAGCCAACGCCGGATTGAACGACTCAATTCTCTTCTCAAAGAGGTGATCTCGGATGTGATTCGAAAGCAGGTAAAAAATCCTCACCTCCCTAACCTCACGACAATCACCGGGGTAGATGTGACAAGAGATTTAAAGCATGCTAAAGTCTTTGTGAGCGTCATTGGTGATGAACAGGTGAAGAAGAAGGCAATTGATGCTCTTCAATCTGCGAGCGGCTTTATCTCTGTCCATTCCTCCAAACAAGTGGTCTTGCGCTATTTCCCCGAGCTTACTTTTATTATTGACAACTCTGTTGAAAAGCAGATGCGTATCGATTCTCTAATCTCCAAAATTGAAGAAGAGAGAAAACAACGTGAGCCCGAGGAGGATGATGCAGCAGAATAGTCCCCTACTAGATAACTCGCAGACAAACAACCGGTGCGATAATCCTGGCCTTGAGGGCGTTTTACTTGTGGACAAACCTCAGGGACGCACATCATTTAGCTTGATTCGAAACTTGCGCAAGCTCACCCAGATCCAAAAAATTGGTCATGCTGGAACTCTAGATCCCTTTGCCACAGGAGTCATGATTCTTTTAATTGGTAGAAGTTACACCCGCCTTTCGGATAAGCTTCTGCTTGAGGATAAAGAATATTTAGCTGAAGTCTCTCTAGGTGTTAGCACTGATACCTATGACTGCGATGGGAAAGTTGTTGCCCACTCTAAAAAGATACCCACATCTGAAGAAATCAATGAAGTTCTTGCCTATTTTCAAGGAGAGATAGATCAGATTCCTCCCATGTATTCGGCTAAGAAAATTGGAGGAAAAAAGCTCTACTCTCTTGCAAGAGCTGGAATAACAATAGAAAGAGAGGCTGCGCGAGTCCACGTCAAGACTGACCTATTAAATTATACATACCCTTATCTGACTCTTCGTATCAACTGCTCTAAAGGGACTTATATTCGTAGCATTGCTCATGAGATGGGTGAAAAACTCAATGCCTGTGCCCATCTTGCAGGCCTCAAGCGCATTCGAAGCGGTTGCTACACGATCGACAGATGTATGGATGGCTCCCTTCTCACTAATGAGGGATTTGACATCTCTCCCTATTTAATCACAGATATCTTGCAAAATGATTCTGTTGTTGTATAACTATGCAGATTATATCTCAGCTTGAAGAGTTCAAATTTCGCCCTGATAACGCTAATAACAGCATCGCCCTTACTCTGGGAAATTTTGATGGGGTCCATCTGGGGCATCAGGCTCTTCTCAAGAGGGTCTTCAGAAGCGCACACTCAAGCGTCCTCATCACCTTTTCCAACCATCCGGGAGAGATCCTTAGAGGCACCTCTCCTCCGCGGCTAACCTCCTTAAGACATAAGCTGGAGCTTCTCTCTCAAACCGACATTGGAACCCTTCACAAGGGCACGGTGGTTCTTCTTCCCTTCACAAGAGAGCTCTCCCAAATGAGTGCTGAACAGTTCCTGGAAATGATCCGCTTATCGATACCCTTTACGCACCTCATTCTTGGACATGATGCCCATTTTGGGCATGAGCGCGATGGAACCCAGAAAAAACTCTCTGAATTGGGAGCACGCATGGGTTTTTCTATTGAACATATACAGCCAGTTTTAGTGGACAACCTCCCTATTTCAAGCACGCGCATTCGTATGTGCATTGAGAAGGGAGACTTAAAAGAAGCATCTAGACTGCTAGGGCGTCCCTTTTCCATTTACGGCGAGGTGATAGCGGGCCTTGGACTCGGAAAGACTCTGGGATTTCCAACGGCTAATATCCAGCTTGAAGGTCTTACCCTACCCCCTTTTGGGGTCTACGCTGTGACAGTCCATTATGACAACATCACGGCAGAAGGAATTGCTAACTTAGGAATTGCTCCTACCCTATCAGATTCCTCCTCCCCTAAACTTGAAGTCCATCTTCCCAATGTCCAAACCTCTCTCTATGGCAAGCATCTGCTTGTCTCCTTTAAAGCTTTTATCCGCCAAGAGCAGAAGTTCTCCTCTCTCGAAGCCCTGAAAAACCAGATCCAGCAGGACATCCTCAAAACACAAAGAAACTTTGGAGTGCGGTGACTTGTTCAGGGCAATAATATAGATCGGCCCGTATAACGATTTTTAGCCAATTTTTCCTCTCCCTCACATCCTTTGTTAAAGGTATGAACGCAGAAATCAACTAGAGTAATAAGAGCCGCTAGAATAATCATTCCCCCACCACAACCTACACCTATTCCCAGGAGCAATGTAAACCCCAATGCCATACCTAAGACGCTAGTGCTAAGTGCTAAAAATCCGACTACAAATAGTGTCATTATTAAAAAACCATCAAAGATTAAAGCAGCTTTAATTTTTGGAGTATATTTTACTACTTTGTAGGGCCAGTTCTTATTACCAGTCACCGTTAAACAGACAGCAAATGCCATAATAACCTCTTTTTTTATTTATATTTTACATTCTAATTATTAAGATTTAAAAAAGATAGAGGTAATCTTCTGTTTTTTTAAAAAATTTATTATCAATTAACATTATTGCTGTATAATGCTTTCAAATTTAATACAATAAGTTAGAGGTTTTTATGCTTTTCACAAGTTCTTCTGAGATTTCACCTCTTCAAGGTAGAAGAAACGAAGTAGATAGTCAAACTTCAAAAGGCTGGTTTGCGCTTGCCATCTTTGTAGGAATGGTTGTTGTAATCGGGGCCGGCGGTTTTGGTGCTGTGGGTTTATTACAATCTCATGGAATCATTTCATTGCCTAAGTCACTCGATTGGTTGGCATCAGCAATTGGAACCGTCGGTAAGACTTCACACTTCTGGAGTCTCTGGACAATCACAGCCAGCGGCCCCAGCATAGGTAGCATTCTAATTGCTTTTGGCAGCTTCAAAATTTACAAAGCTAACTTCAATCCAAAAAAATTAGTGACACAAAAAAAAGAGGTGTTGGGAGATCAACCCCCACAAGCGATAGATGCGCCTCAACGTTTACAAGAGGCTAAAAATGCAATATTAGACGACTTTGGAGATAAATTCGATCAACTTGAGCTGAAGAAGGATGATTATAATGACCTTCCAGAGGGCAGATTCAGAGGTGTAGAATTTACTACATTCGACGAGGAGAGCCAAAAAGATATTCCTGAAAAAAGAGTTGATCGCTATGTTGTCGTTATAAATTATCAAGGTACGTTAATGTGTACAGGAAGAGTGACCTATGAAGATGCAACAAGACTAAAGGAACACGTGCTTGGACTCCTACTCTATTAAATCTAGCGGTATACTCTGTTTCCATCGGAAAAGATTGGTGGGATCATACTTCCTTTTGATCTCTATCAGACTTTCAACATGGGTACCAAAATACGATTGCGGCTTAGCTCCGTTCAAAGATTTAAATTAATTGTGGAGAAAAAGGATGACATCCCCATCTTTGACGATATATTCTTTGCCTTCGGAGCGGAGTTTGCCTGCCTCTTTAGCTCCGAGGCGGCCATGATAGGCGACAACATCTTCGTAGGAGATAATCTCGGCTCGGATAAAACCTTTCTGGATATCGGTATGGATCTTTCCTGCGGCAAGAACTGCCGTTGTCCCTCTTGAAATCGTCCAAGCTCTTGTCTCCATTTCTCCTGTCGTCAGATAAGTGATCAATCCAAGCATGCTAAATGAGGCTGCAACCAGACGATTAAGGCCTGTCTCACTTAGCCCGACGCTGTCTAAAAACTCTTTCTGCTCCTCTTCGCTTAACTCTGCAATTTCTGATTCGAGTTTGGCGCAAATCGGCAAAAGTTCATTCCCCTCCGCTAGAACATACTCCCGAAGCTTTTGAACATGAATGTTTTCCATATGAGGGAGCTCTTCTTCAGAGACATTAGCCACATATAGCACTTTTTTCTCTGTCAAAAAAGGGTAGGGAACCAGGAGCTCTTTTTCTTCTATTGTGAGGGGCAGGGTGCGGAGAGGCTTTTCCTGATTGAGATGATCGATAACTTTTTTAAGAAGCGCAACTGTCGGCACTAGTTCTTTTTTGCTTTTAGCCTGCTTCTCGACTTTTGCAAATGAATTCTCAGCTGATTGGAGATCTGCTAAAATAAGTTCTAAATTAATCACCTGCACATCGCGGATAGGATCTACACTCCCCTCCACATGGATAACATCTCCTCCCTCAAAACAGCGCACCACATGGACAATCGCATCCACTTCGCGAATGTGGGTGAGAAATTGATTGCCAAGCCCCTCTCCTTTAGACGCCCCTTTTACAAGCCCTGCAATATCTACAAACTGCATTGTCGCTGGAATGATCTCCCGACTTTCGGATAATTTTGCGAGGACGGCAAGACGCGGGTCATGCAATGCAACAACCCCCACATTGGGATCGATTGTACAAAAAGGATAATTAGAAGAGGCGGCTCCAGCCTTAGTGAGGGCATTAAAAAGAGTGGATTTCCCCACATTTGGAAGTCCCACAATACCACAAGAGAGTCGAGCCATAAGTTAAATTGATTGTTTTAAGAAAGTTGGACCTACCAAGCTAGCATTTGAACTGGTGCTCTGTCAAGCTTAAAAAGGGGGATTGGGTCTAGTTGTCGTAAAGATTTTTCATCGTTGATTTGCCTTATATAAATCTTCTATACTCCGACAAGATGTGTTTACAAAGCTAGAGATATGGCCGAAAAGAGCGAAAAGGCGACCCCGAAAAAGCTCCGGGATGCCCGAAAAAAGGGTCAGGTCGTCAAATCCCAGGATTTTCCTTCGGCTGTAACCTATATAGTTGCAATCGCATTGACCCTCTATATGGCCTCCTTTCTTTTTAAACAGTTGGGGGGCTTTATGCTCCAAATGTTTATTATTGCTCCTAAAACTGATGTTACCCAGAGCTACGGCTTTTTTCTCTCTGAAATGATTAAAGTCATCCTCTGGACCTCTCTTCCTGTCGCAGTCGCTGTAAGCTTAGTCGGAGTGATTGTCACATTTCTGATCGTGGGACCTGTTTTCTCTGTTGAAGTTTTCAAACCGGATATCAAAAAGTTTAATCCGGTTGAAAACATCAAACAGAAATTTAAAATGAAGACAGTTTTTGAGCTTTTCAAGTCGATGTTTAAAATCTTTGGCGCAGGACTATTGATTTACCTTGCAATCCGGAATAGTATTGGCGATCTTGTAGCAACAGTCTCATTGCCCCCTATTGCAGGGGCTATTGTTTTTGAAAAAATCCTTATAAAAGTGATTATTTGGACGGGAATTTTCTTTGCACTGATCGCAGTTATCGATCTTATGTACCAGAAACATGTCTATTCGAAAGAACTGAAGATGGAAAAGTTTGAAGTTAAGCAGGAATACAAAGATACTGAAGGAAATCCTGAAATTAAGAGTAAAAGGCGTCAGCTTGCCCAAGAGATCGCCTATGATGAGGGAACAAACCAGATTCGGAGAGCCAAAGCTGTCATTACCAATCCCACTCATATCGCTGTTGCGATTGGTTATGAGCCCCAAACTTATGCAGCTCCCTGGATCATTGCGATGGGAATAGAAAACGTGGCTGAAGCCATTATCAATCAGGCTATAAAATTTAATATTCCGATCATGCGAAATGTGCCGCTGGCACATGAGCTGCTTGAAGAGGGTGAAACGGGCCGTTTCGTTCCTGAAAAAACGTATGATGCGATCGGGGAAGTCTTACTTTACGTAATTTCACTCGAAGTAAAAGGAGAATGAGAATTTCGTGAAAAAGTTTTTGAATTCATTAGGACGTGCATTTGGAGGAGAGGGAGCGCTTACCACAATCAGCCGCTCTTCAGACTTTATCTTAGCGGGATGGATCATCGCTGTGATCATAATGATCATCCTCCCCGTTCCTCCCCCGATGATCGATCTGCTTATTACCTTCAACTTAACAGCAGCAGTAGCTCTCTTGATGGCAGCCCTTTACATTCCAAGCGCCATCCATATCTCGATGTTTCCAACTCTTCTTCTTGTAACAACGATGTTCCGTTTGGGGGTGAACATCTCTTCTACAAGACAGATCCTCCTGAACGCCTATGCAGGACATATTATTCAGGCATTCGGTGAGTTTGTTGTGGGAGGAAATTATGTGGTTGGTTTCATTATCTTTGTCATTATCACCATCGTGCAGTTCCTCGTTGTCACAAAGGGTGCTGAGCGGGTAGCTGAAGTTGCTGCCAGATTCCGCCTGGATGCGATGCCTGGAAAACAGATGGCAATTGATGCTGACATGAGAGCCGGTGTGATCGATGCTACCCAGGCACGGGAAAAAAGAGCCCTGATTCAAAAAGAGAGTGAACTCTATGGAGCGATGGACGGAGCGATGAAATTTGTGAAAGGAGATGTTATCTCCGGGATGATCATCGCTTTTGTAAACATTGTTGGGGGATTGATTATCGGGGTTTGGATGCATAAAATGTCAATCGCCCAGGCAGCCCGTGTCTATACTCTCCTCTCGATTGGTGATGGCCTTGTCTCTCAAATTCCCTCGCTTCTTATCTCGTTGACAGCCGGTATTGTCACTACCCGCGTTTCAAGTGAACGAAAAGATGCCAATCTCGGACGAGAGATTGCACAACAGCTTCTTCGAGAACCGCGCGCCCTTTTAATTGCAGCAGGTGCAGTTTTCGGATTAGGATTTTTTAAGGGCTTTCCTCTCTGGACTTTTACAATACTCGCGTCAATGTTAGCCCTAGCCGGTATTGCTCTTTGGAGGAAAAAGCGCAAAGAGGCAACTAAAGCGATTTCTATGGGCGGAGCGTCTATAGAAACAGAAGTTGAAGGACATGCGGTTGTTGGAGGACGCGCAGAGGATTTCGCCCTCACTCTTCCGCTTATTCTTGAGGTTGGAAAATCTCTCTCCGAGATTATCCGAAAAGAAAAGGGCGCCCGCTTTGTGGAGGAGATGATCCCCAAAATGCGCCAAGCCCTCTATCAAGACTTAGGCATCCGCTATCCGGGTGTGCATGTGCGCACGGACTCTCTGATTTTAGAAAATGATGAGTATGCAATCCTTCTCAACGAAGTTCCGGTTGTGCGTGGAAGAATTCCAGAACACTATCTTCTTACCAATGAGACAGATGAAAACTTGCGCCGTTACAATCTGCCCTTTACAACCTACAAAAATGCTATCGGCCTTCCCTCTCTTTGGGTCGAGGATAGATTTCAACAGATTATGGATAAAGCAGGCATTAAATATTGGAAACCTCTTGAGGTGATGATCTTGCACCTTTCTTATTTCTTCCGCTCAAATGGGCAGGATTTTTTAGGAATCCAGGAGATGCGTTCGATGCTTGAATTTATGGAACGTTCCTTCCCAGACCTTGTCAAAGAAGTCACCCGTTTAATCCCTCTGCAAAAACTGACTGAGATCTTTAGACGCCTTGCTCAGGAACAGATCTCAATAAAAGATCTACGTACCATCTTAGAGGCGCTCTCTGAGTGGGCCCAGACCGAGAAGGATACAGTCCTTCTAACTGAATATGTCCGGGCATCCCTTAAACGCTACATCAGTTATAAATATTCCCAGGGGCAGTCGACTCTCTCAGTCTATCTTCTTGATCCGGAAATTGAAGAGATGGTAAGAGGAGCAATTAAACAGACATCGGCAGGATCTTACCTTGCATTAGATCCCGATTCTGTCAATCTTATTTTAAAGTCAATGCGTAATACTATCACTCCAACACCTCCTGGAGGGCAGCCTCCTGTCCTACTCACAGCCATCGATGTGCGCCGCTTTGTAAGAAAACTCATTGAAACGGAATTTCCTGATGTTTCAGTTGTATCCTATCAGGAGGTAATTCCCGAGATACGTATTCAACCATTAGGTCGTATACAAATAAGTTAAATAATTGTAATAACTCATTATAGATGAGAAAAGTCGGGTTTGCCCGCGGGCACGATTTTTCTTATCTATTCTCTATGATGGTAATTAAATTAGAGGAAATGCATGTCAACGGGGCCTGTTAATATATCTGAAATTGCAGCGCGGCAAGCTAAACAGGATGCGCAACAGGTTCTTGCCCGCCAAGTTTCAAGTGAAGACCGTCTTGAAGAAGCCTATTCTCAGGCATTTAATCCCGCAGCAGCAGAAAGGGAGCAGGGTCGTTTAAATCGCTTTAGAACACTTGATAAGCGTAAGGAAAAGAGCGAAGAAGCAAAAGAGCAGAAGATAAAGGAAGTTGATAGTAAAGCCGAAGAGGACTTGGCAAAAAATTACCAAAAGCGGAACTATGAGCTCCCCTACCGCGATCTCATGGCTCTTAAGCAAGCTCTTACGGAGGAGAGCACCCCGGAGGAGATTCTCGAACACGTCCTCGGCCAATTTGAAGATCCCACTTTGGCAGATGAGGCGCTTGACTATCTCTTAAAAGCAACGGAGGGAACTCTTCGGGAAGGCGTCAGGCTTGCAAAAGAAAGGCTTAAAAAAGATCAGGAACAGCAAATTGTCTCAGGGCGCAACGTTGACTCTGTTGCAAAGCAGTTCAATAAACAAGGACTCGGACAAAATCCCACAGAGCTTCGCCAACTCTACCGTGACATCACCCAAAATCCAAGAGAACACAATGCCCTATTTTCAGAACTTGCGATGCGCTACTCCTATGAGAGGCTCCGTATAGTTTTAGCTTTTCTACTTAAGGCTCTTGGATATGATTTGAAATCAAAAGGACCCTCTATCTCAAATGCTGAATTGATTCGGCTTATGACGGATTGTAGAAATCTTCAATCTATTCTATGGGTCTATCTTTTTTTCAAGCAGAGGATGAAGCTGATTAAACGCCTCCTCTCGCAAAAAGGGTTAGAAGAGACAGAGATCACAGATTTCGAAATACTTGCTAAAGAATTCATCCGCCTTATTGAAGAGAGGTATCCCTCTGTTCTCAAGCTGATCCGCCAAACCGAGACTATGGGGCTTATTGACCCTGCTAAAATTGTTATCCTTATCCAATGGAGAGACGCCATTAGGCAGCTCTCTCCGCGCCTCTATAAATCCCTTAAACATAGGCAAGATCTTCTTCTTGTGATTATTGAAGCTCTTGAAGAACTAGAAGAAAAAGAAGAAGACGAAGACGAGGAGTAGTATGACACCTTTTGAAGATATTATTAGACAGCTTGGAGAGAAGATTGGAATTTCCCTCCATGTTGACGCGCATCAGTCATGCAAGCTCGAGTTTGCAGGTGACATTGCAGTGCAAATTGATTTGGATGGATCAGCAGATAGGCTCCTTATCGGCGCAAAGCTTGGAAATTTAATCCCCGGCCCTTACCGGGAAAATCTTTTTAAACAAGCCCTTATTGTCAACTACTTGAAAAATGGACAAGTCGGGATTTTAGCCTTTAGTGAAAAGAACGATCAATTGATCCTCTTTGGCTACCTTCTTCTAACCACCACAGTGGATATCCTCTTTGAATATTTGAAAGGCTTTACCGCTCACGCTCTTCTTTGGCAAGAGGCTATTAAACGCGGCGAAATTCCGCAAATCAAGGAAGAAACGAAATCGAGCGGCATCTTTGGGTTACGGTGATGGATCAAAAAGAATTAGAAAACAGGCTCTACGCAACAAGAGCAGGTAAACAGTGGCATGAGATAGGAGTTAGACACCATCATGGCATTTGCCTCCCTCTCTTTTCTCTACATTCAGCTTCCTCTTGCGGCATTGGAGAATACCCTGATCTTATTCCCCTCATCCACTGGTGTAAAGAGGTGGGAATGGATGTGATTCAGCTTCTTCCACTCAATGACACAGGCCTTGGCGATAGTCCTTATAGTGCGATCTCTGCTTTTGCCTTAAATCCGATTCATCTTGCAATCACCAAGCTCCCCTTAATTGAAAGGGTGGCAAACTACCAAGAGAAGATTGCCCATCTTCAGAGTTTTAATCGCTCCAATAAGGTGCAATATAAGCCTGTGAGGGAGCTTCGCTACCAGTTGTTACAAGAGTGGTTCCATAAAGCCTATGAAGAAATCTCAAAAACAGAGAGCTATCATAAGTTTGTCTCTGAAAATGGATGGTTAAAATCCTATGCCCTTTATAAGTCGATTAAGGAGACTCAAGATTGGCGCGATTGGGAGCATTGGCCCCCCTCCTTAAAAAGTCCCTCTGACAATCACTTTAGCGAGCTGCAGAATGAATTTTCCCACAATATGCACTTCCATCAGCTTATTCAATATTATTGCTTTGAACAGTTTGAAAAAGTCAAAAAAGAGGCAACTGAACAGGGTATTCTTCTTAAAGGAGATCTTCCTATTTTAATTGGTAGAGATAGTGCCGATGTCTGGAGTCAGCGCCACTTCTTTTTTATGCACCTCTCAGCGGGCGCCCCCCCCCGACATGTATACTAGAGAGGGGCAG
>Ga0207088_1022_pt1 | contig 36389 bp, 20 predicted proteins | sample Alteio_BWMinHeat_52_FD_153564 | JGI IMG/M metagenome (GOLD analysis project Ga0207088, IMG submission 153564) | Enriched cells from forest soil in Barre Woods Harvard Forest LTER site, Petersham, Massachusetts, United States -... | ecosystem: Environmental > Terrestrial > Soil > Temperate forest >... | reverse complement strand
CGGCGGGCCCAAGTACGCGGTCTACCTGCGAAACACAGACGGATCGCCTGCCATCCGTCTGGGCGAAGGCAGCGGGCTGGGACTCTCGCCGGACGGGAAGTGGGCGCTTTCGCGGTTGAATGTGACGCCGTCGCCTCTGGTTCTTTATCCGACCGGCGTTGGCGAGATGAAGCGTTTGAAAGACGATGGCCTGAACCACGTCTCCATGAACTTCCTGCCAGACGGAAAGCGGTTCGTTTTCACCGGCACGGAACCCGGGCACGGTGTGCGTTTGTATTGGGAGTCACTCGACGACTCCAAGCCGCATCCGTTCAGCATCGAGGGAATCTCCTCTGGGTTCGTGGTGTCGCCTGACGGATCTTCCGTCGCGGCTCGCGGTCCGGACCAGAAGGTTTACCTCTTTCCGGTCGGGGGAGGGGACGCCAAGTTGGTCGCGGGACTGCAACCGGACGAGCGGCCGAATGCGTGGTCGGCCGATGGGCGTTCGCTTTTTGTGATGGCGCGAGGGCAGATTCCGGCGCAGGTGTTTCGCGTGGATCTGGCGACTGGGCAAAGAACCTTCTGGAAGTCTGTCGAACCGGCGGATGCGGCGGGGATCGATAGCATTGGGCGGGTGATGGTCTCGGCTGACAGCAAGGCTTACGTTTACGGCTACAACCGGACGTTGTCGGATTTGTATCTGGTGGAAGGGTTGAAGTAGAGAGGCTGCCAGGTCTCTTTTGTTCGATGTGCTTGATTGCGTTCGCGCGGTTCCGCTTCGCTTCGCATCGGCGGGACGGCCGAAGGCGGGCGTCGCCACAGGGGTCTTCCTGTATATTTTCAGCGTGATTAAAACTTACTTGCGGTGGGTGCTGATTCTGTTTTGCGCGGCGTGCGTGGTGAATCTCGCGAGCGCGGAATCCTATAAATATTTTCGAATAGGAAACAAGGAGGACGCCGTAACCAAGCCGGTGGCGGGGATTGCCATGATGGGCGGGGGCAGCGATCTCGATGAGGCGTTTCGCTGGCTGTGCGACAAGGGTAACGGCGGAGATTTTCTGATTCTGCGCGCGAGAGGGGACGACGACTACGACTCGTACGTGAACGGGCTGTGCCGGGCGAACTCGGTGGCAACGCTGATTATTCCGAATCGCGAGGCGGCGGAGGATCCAGCCGTGGCGGAGATCATTCGCAAGGCGGAGGTCGTGTTTATCGCGGGAGGGGATCAGTCGAACTATGTTCGGGGATGGCAAGGGACGCCGGTCGAGAGCGCAATCAATGAGGACATTGCGGCGGGGAAGCCCATCGGCGGCACCAGTGCGGGGTTGGCGGTGCTGGGGGAGTTTGTTTATGGCTGTACGAAGGACAAGCCAAATGACAAGGACCTGGCGTCGACGGATGTGTTGCCGGACCCTTATTTTGAGCGGGTCACGCTAGTGCAGAATTTTCTGAAGCTTCCACACCTGGAGAATCTGATTACGGATTCTCATTTCGCCAAGCGCGACAGGCTGGGGCGATCGCTGGGATTTCTGGCACGCCTTATGAAGGATGGATGGAGCGCGTCTCCGCGGGAAGCGGCGATTGACGAGAAATCCGCAGTGCTGGTGGAAGCGGATGGGAAAGCGGCCGTAGTCGGCACGGGGAGAGGCGCATATTTTATGCGGCCGACGCAGGCGCCGGAGGCTTGCGAGAAAAGTGTGCCCCTGACATTTCGCGGGATCCGCGTGTACCGGGTGAAGGCGGGTGGGCATTTTGATTTGACATCGTGGACGGGGGATGGCGGGACGGAGTATTCACTTTCGGTGGAGCGCGGGAAGATTGAGAGCACGCAGGCGGGGAAGGGTCTCTACTAGAATCGCGTTCTCTTCTTTCGTCCTCCGGGATTTCCTCAAATGGTTATGTGCACAGAGAACTGGTGAGGCGGTCTTTGGAGATCGGGATCATCTGCCAGGCATCGAGAGAATTGAGTTCGACGTCGCCATCGATCCTCACTTGCAACGGGCCGGACGGAATCTGATAAATTCGCGCGGTGAGTGCAGTGGTTCCGTTGACGAAGACCTCGAGTACCGATCCGTCGAGGAACAAGTGGAGACGGACCGGCGATCCTGTCGACACGGAAAGTGGTGCGGCCAGAGTGTTCACGCGAAGCTCGCGGCTTCCGGATTTGCTGGCGCAGGAAATGCTGGCGAACTTCTCACCCGTTTCGGCTTGCAGATGAACTGAGAATTCGTTTGCCGGCGGACGCAGTTCCAGAACGAGCTCCGCGGCCAAATCGCGAATGCGGAGAGTGTCGAGAACATTTTGACGCACCGCCGCGGTAGCACCGGAAGGAATACTGGTTTGCGTGCCGCGAAGTCGTTGGGCGGCGGGCGCGACATGCATCTCCAATTCGTTTTGTAAACTCAGAGACAGCACGCGCGGCAACGACATGGCTCCGGCCCATCCGGCGGCGATGAGGTCGGCGTCGGGGCGGGTCTCGGTGATCCATCCCCAGAGAACGCGATTGCCGTCTCCGTCGAGCATGGTCTTGGCAGCGTAGTACGAGCCCCAATCGACGACGCCTTCCTTTTCAGGGGTAAAGCGCTGCTCGGCGTAGGTGCCGACCATCCAGCGCACTTTGCCCACGGTGGAGACGAGCAGCACATGCTTGCCGTCACCATTCTTTGCTCTGAGCGGAAAGAAGTCGGGACACTCCCACATCTCTCCGGCGTCGACCGGGTTGACGCTCTTGACGTTGGTGGGCGAGCCTGCGATGAGCGGATGGAGATAAGTCCAGTGGCGGAGGTCGGACGAACGGTAAAGCAGGATGGCTCCGCCTTTGCCGGGAGAGCCGGAGCCAAGGATCAACATCCAGTTATTTCCTTCGCGCCAGACGTAGGGATCGCGGAATCCGGTGACGGCGAGGCCTGGGGGAGGAGCGGCGATCACGGGATCGGGCAGTTTCTTCCAGGTGCGCAGGCTGTCGTCTTGGGCAACGGCGAGGCATTGCGTTTCACGCCAGGTGTGAACGCCGTCGCGAAGAGTTGCCTCGGGTGCAGACGCGGGCGGAGCCACTCCGGTGTAGATCATGGTGGGCTTCCCATGGTCGAGGACGGCGCTGCCGCTGAAAACGCCGTCGCGGTCAGGGCCGCCAGGAGTGGGGGAGAGCGCGATGCCTTCGTGTTGCCAGTGGATCATGTCATTGCTTGTGGCATGGGCCCAGTTCATGTTGCCCCAGACTGCCGCTTGAGGGTTGTACTGGTGGAACATGTGATAACGGCCGCGAAAAAAGATGGGGCCGTTGGGATCGTTCATCCAGTTGTGAGCGGGCAGCAGATGGTATTGCGGACGAAGAGGATCGGAGGACAGTTTGCGGCACAGCGCGGCAATCGCTGGGCCGGTCGCGGGGAACCGACTCCAGCGTGAAGCGAGCGCGGCAGCGCTGGAGAGTTGCAGGAAAGCTCGTCGAGATAGCGGCATGGGTTGTGGCCTCTAGCGAGATTGCTCGTGAACCCGGATTCGCCTTCAGTCATACCACACGGGTCAATGCCGGTGGGTTGGATATAATGCGGAAAAGATAGATCATCTTCCATCCCATCGTGCTCCAACGCCATTCCAGGCTCGTCGGTTTCTTTCTCGCGGCTATGTTTGCGGCGGGCGTTTCGTCGTCGGGACAGAGCGCAGCGCCTTCTCCTTCTTCTCCGGAGAAATCTCCGGAGCGGTTGGCGTTGCAGCGCGGGCGGAAGGCGCTGCAAGGCGGGGATGTCGCGCGGGCGCGGGTGGAATTTGAGAAGGCGGTGCGGTTGGCTCCGAAGGACGCGGAGGCGCAGTCTGCGCTCGGCTGGATTTTAGCTCAACAAGGAGAAGCGGATGCAGCGGTGACGCATCTTCAGGCCGCGATAACGGCCAAGCCTGGGCTGGTGGAAGCGCGACTGACGCTTGCAGGCGTGTTGTCGCAGCAGGGGAAGTCTGCGGAAGGTGAGCAGCAGGCGCGCGCGGCTGTGAAGCTTGCACCGGGGAATGCGGAGGCGCACCGCATGCTGGCGAGGATTCTGAGCCAACGGCCGGGAGATGAGGCGCTGTCGGAGATGCGGCGCGCGGTGGAACTCGCTCCCGAGCGCGCTGACCTGCAGGATGATCTCGGAAATCTGCTGGCGCAGCGAAATCAGTTTGCCGATGCGGAGGCCGCGTTCAGGGAAGCATTACGTCTGCAACCGAATCTGGAGCAGGCGCACTTTCATCTGGGGGTGGCACGCTTGCAGGCACAACAATTGGATGAGGCCGCCGGCGAATTGAGGAAGGCCATCGAACTGGCCCCGAAAGATGGCGTGGCTCATTACTACCTGGCGAAGACTTTGACGGCGCAAGCGAAGAGCGCCGAGGCGCTGCAGGAGTTGCGCAAGGCCGCGACGCTGAAGCCGGACTGGTTTGAATTGCAGATTGAGTTGGGGCTGGCCAGTCAGCATGCCGGGGACGCCGACGGTGCGGTGGCGGCGTTCGGCGAGGCGGTGAAGCTGCGTCCGCAGGAGGCGGAGGCGTACAACGATTTGGGTCTTGCTCTTGTACAAAAAGGAGCCGCAGGGGAGGCGGTCCCGACATTCAAGGCTGCGATACAACTGCGTCCGGAAGACGGCACGCTTCGTGGGAATTTGGCGATCGCGTATATGCAGCAGGCGGATTTTGATGCGGCGATCGCCGAACTGGAGGCCGCGATCAAGCTGGCGTCGGGGAATGCGTCGCTGCACTACAACCTGGGGCTGGCGTACAAGCTGAAGGATCAGTTCGACAATGCGGTCACGGAATTCCAGAATGCGATCCGGTTGCAGCCAGACTTGGCGGATGCGCACTACACGCTGGGAGTTCTGTTCTGGCAACGAGGGGAGTTCGACAAAGCGACCGAAGAATTGCAACGGGCGATTCAGAATCAGCCCAATTATGCGGAGGCACACTACACGCTGGGAACGGTTTTGAAGCAGCAGGGCAAATTGCCGGAGGCCGCGGCGGCGCTGCGGGAAGCGATCCGGCTGCAACCGGATTTTGCGGGGGCGCATACCACGCTGGCCGCGGTGTTGCGGCAGTTGGGCGATGCGCAGGGTGCGTCCGAGGAAGCTAAGGCGGGAGCGAAAATTGCGGCGTCGACGAACAATCTGCAGGCAGCGACGTTTTCGACGAACTCGGGAAAGAGACTTCTGGGCGCGGGCGATGTCGACGGAGCGATTGCACAATTCCGATCGGCCATCCAGTCAGAGCCGAATTACGCGGCCGCGCATTATCAGCTGGGGATGGCATTGACACAGCAAGGTCAGAAAGACGAGGCCAAGAAAGAGTTTCAGAGGGCGGCGGAATTGAATCCGCAGTTGACGCCGCCGGCGAAGTAGGACACAACACGACCGCTGGATCAGCTGGCGCGCTTGCGCACGGCGACGAGATCGATGATCACGGGAACTCCGTGTGTCACTTTCACACGCAACAACGCCTCAAATGGTTCAATCTCGCCGGCCTTCGAAACACCAAGGCGCTTCAGGAGTTCAGTCAGAGAATCGTCGCGACAAACGTACTCCGCCGCCGCCTGCGTGCCCACGGTAGTAGTTCCTGCCAGGATCAACATCGAATGTGCCGGGTCCAATCCCGGCTTCAGCCCGACAATCGCATAGTCCTCGTTCACCGACTGGCTGGAGGGGCTTGCCATGAAAACGCGCGCTTCTCCTGCCGCCGGATGAACGTTAATCACCGCCACGTCCCCCGTGCGAGGCCCGGAATTCACCCGCTGAAAAATGAATTCCTGCGTTCCGGGGATTTCCAGCAGAGTCAAATTCTCCGCCGGGGAGCCGATGAAGATGAGATCGTTGTTCCTGACATCGTCCAGGGAAAACAGTGCCCCTCGCTTCACCCGAAGTTGGCGGTTAAGGAGGCCGAAAACCCGGTCCAATTCGTGGATCGCAAGGACTTCGCCCACTCCGGTGTAATGATCGAGGATGGCCTCATGCGAATCGGTGGACGGGTTGAAATAACGCATGTTGGTCTGGGGACGTCCCACAAAGTTGGCGTTGCTGAAGATCACCCAGGGTTCTTGCGGACCGGTCAAGAAACGATTCCAGAAAATCTGATAAGAGGCGGGAACCGGTTGGCCGGGGCCGGCCTGGGTGCGTGTGCGTTGTGACAGCAGAATGGCAGTAGTCGAGAAACTTGCGGCCAGCAGAACCAGGAGAACTACGACGGCGATTGCCCACCCGCGAGTCGAGGGAGGAGCGTCCTTTTGCGGCGCTGCAGATTCAAGAACAAGAGTTGCCGGTTGGGCACCGGACTTGGCAGCGTGCAGGTGGAAGGTGAGCGCGTAGGATCCCTTGGGGACCTCGACGACGATGAGATCGTCGGGGCCTTCGTGGGCGTAGTATTCGGCAAGTTTGACCCGCAGGCGTCCGGCTTGCACGCGGACAGTGGAGTCGCTTTGCGGATCGAATCCGGCGGGGCGACCCAGGACTTCGGTGGCAATCTGATACTCCTTGAGCGCGATGCCAGGGTGATCGAGCGAGTGTTCAGCGAGGTAGCGGAGCAGTTTGCACAGGGATTCAGACGTGTGCAGGCTATGGCTTTTAATAAGTTTATCTATTTGCTGGAAGCATTGCTCCCGACCGATCGCGAAAGTGTGCGTTACAGCCATATCACAGGAAGGTAACGGAACGATCTATCCTACTGCAGTGATAGCACTTTACACCCGTAACGGTATCAAACCTAGTGAAACTTAATCCAGATAATTGTTTTGTATTACGACTGCACGGTCGCTGTCATCAAGTCTCTCTCTGCATTTCCGGGGCAATCGTGTGGTTTGAGTCTCTCAGGAGGAAGTTCATGAAAAGGTCAATGTGGGTCGTAGTGGCGCTGCTGAGTCTGCTGGGCATAGGGTTCGCGCCTAGAGCATTCGGTCAGGCTGTTTATGGCAGCATCCTAGGATCGGTGTCGGACCCGTCAGGGGCCGCTGTGAACGGAGCCAAGATTACGGTCACGAGCCAGACCAAGAACGTTTCCACCGACACCACGAGCAATGAAAGTGGCAACTACGACGTTACGCACTTGATCCCGGACATTTACGTGGTCCGCATCGAGGCTCAAGGCTTCAAGACCTTGGAGTATAAGGACATCCAAGTGTCGGCTGACACTGGGTCGCGCGTCGACGGCAAGTTTCAGGTGGGCGGCTCCTCGGAGACTGTGGAGGTGACGAGCGAAGCGCCTCAGCTGAAGACGGATCGCGCTGACGTCTCGATCGAGTTCAGCGGAAAACAGCTAGCGGAACTTCCTATCTTCAACCGAAATTTCCAGAGCCTCGAACTGCTTTCGCCGGGAACGCAGATCTTGGGCTGGAGCCACGCGGCCACGGAAAACCCCCAGGGCAGCAAGCAGGTCTTCGTAAACGGCCAACACTTTAGCGGTACGGGATTCGAACTGGACGGAACCGACAATCAGGATCCGATTCTGGGAATCATCATTGTGAATCCCAGTCTGGATTCGGTCCAGGAAACCAAGATCACGACCCAAAACTACGATGCCGAGTTCGGCAAGGCGCTGGCAGGAATCATGACGGCGCAGACCAAGTCGGGGAGCAACTCCTTCCACGGCAGCGGCTACTTCTATGACTTGGATCCGGTCGATCCAGCGAAGAATCCATTTTCGGGGAAGCCCTCTCCGAACAACTGGAAGCAATTTGGGGGCGCGGTGGGTGGGCCTATCATCAAGAACAAATTGTTCTTCTTCGGGAATTATGAAGGGACGCGTCGGACTTCGGGTGTGTCGCTGCAAATCTCCGTTCCGACAGCTTTGGTACGTTCGACTTGTCTCACGGCGGGCAGCTTGACCTGCGACTTGAGCGAATACTCGAACGCGAATCTGGGCGGCGGGGCGGGCGCGGTCTTCAACCCCTGGGAGCCGCAGGGCTCGCGGACATCCTACACCTGTACGGGAACAGGCAATGCAGGGACGTGTCCGGGTACCGTTGGCACTTTGGTGACAAAGATTCCTATGGCCGTTTTGCAGCAGTATGACCCCACAGGAGTGGCCGAGCATATACTGTCGCTGTTAAAGCCCCCCAATGCGACCGGTACGTTTAATGGCACGGTCGACAACTATTCGGCCAATGGCAGTGGCAGCTTCAACGACTACCAGTACACCACGCGTATCGACTACTCGGCGACGCAGAAGCTGCAGATTTTCGGCCGCTACTCTCACGCGCACTTTCTGCTCTCCGGTTCACCCGTCTTCGGACCCCAAATCGGTGGACCTGGATTGGGCTATCTTGGGTTAGCGGGACAGTCGCTGATCCAAAACTACAGTCTGGCATCCGGTTTCAATTACACCTTGAGCAGCAGCCTGCTGACGGATTTTCGATTCGGATACTTCCGGTACAATCCGCATTCCACCAAGTATGATCCGACCGCCCAAGCAGCAACTGCTCTCGGACTCCCCGGTTTGAACACTTCCGACCCCTCGACGGGCGGTCTGCCTGCGCTGGTCTTCGACCAGACCATCGGCGTCAACACCCAAGGGTCCAATGGCATTGGAGAGGGACTCAACATCAGCCGCTGCAACTGCCCCTTGACCGAGCGAGAGCAGGGCTACCAGTTCGTCAACAACTGGACGAAACTGAAGGGCAACCATCAGTTCAAGTTCGGTGTCGATTTGCGGCACGCAACCAACTTGCGCATTCCTTCGGACGCGAACCGCGCCGGCATCCTCAACTTTAACCACCAGGGCACGTCCGACAACAATAATGGTGGTTTGGACATCGCCACTTTCCTGTTCGGGGAAGTAACCGCGTTCAACCGATATGTCGGTTCGCCCACGGAACAGAGTTCGATCGAGACGCAAAACCGGTATTTCCTTTATGCCCAGGACACCTGGCGCGCGACCCAAAAGCTGACCGTGAACTACGGCCTGCGGTGGGAGTACTACACTCCAGAATACGTCAACGGAAAGGGGAATGGCGGCTTCGCCGTGCTACCCGAAGGCGTGATTCGGGTTGCGGGCTACGGGGGTATCAGCAACAATGGAAGCACAGCCGCCGACTACAAGCTTTTTGCCCCGCGCCTTGGAATTGCATATGAAGTCAACCCCAAGACGGTCGTTCGTATGGGATACGGCCGCAGCTTTGACGTCGGCGTCTTCGGGTCGCTGTTTGGACACACCGTGACACAGAACCTGCCCGTGCTGGCCAACCAGAACATTAACGGGCCTACCAATGACAACAAGACTCCAGCGTTTAATTTCACGGTCGGGCCGACTCCGAACGCGTTCCCTGTAGTGCCCTCAAACGGGATACTCCCGTTGTTTGGGCCTTGCGCGGCTGGATCGACTGGCACGTGCCTGGCGCTCAACGTGGGGCCGCACATTCGACCAGACAAGGTCGTACCGCCGGCCGTGGATGCGTGGAATGCTACGATCCAGCGGCAGATCACCAACAAGACCAGCATCGATATCGCCTACGTGGGCAACCACGGCAGCCATGTATTCAAGGGCAATGGCAACAGTTACAACCCGAACCAGGCATCGGTCGTTGGGTTCTTACCGCCACATGCTCCGGGTGGTCTGAGCTACAACCAGCGTTCGCCGTTTAACAATGCCTTTACGACGACCTACACCGATCAGGCCGGCGTGACTACGAACGTGCAATGCTGCTCGGGGTATAGCTTTGGCTATAACGGCGACGATGGGACCAACAAGTACAACGCGCTTCAAATCAAGCTGGACCACCGTACGTCCAGTGGCTTGACGCTCAACGGGTCATACACATACTCACGGGCCTACGACAATGACGGCAGTTACCAGCCTGATCTTCGTCAGGGCTGGGGACGGCAGGATTTCAACCGCGACAGTGTCTTGATTCTGACCTCGCTCTACGAATTGCCCATCGGTAAAGGCAAGCACTTCCTGGGCAACATTGGCCGCGGGGCGGATATGGTGCTGGGGGGATGGCAGTGGAATGCCACCATGGTCATCGGCAGCGGTCTGCCCTTCTCTCCCGGCTACAACAATTGCAATCTAGACAGGGACACGGGACCGTGCCGTCCTACCCAGAACGGTAGCTTCCCGATGGGATCCGGCAAGTTCAACAATCAAACCCGGACGGTCACTTACTTTACCCCGGTGAGCACTCAGCTTTGCGACAGTCCCTACTTTGTTGTAGATCCTGTCACCGAGGTGAAAAGCTATGACTGCCACGCGCCCGGCGACCCCACGACGCAGCTGCTGGTTACGCAAAGCGGCCCGTTTAGTGCGCCGGGCATTGCCCAGTTCGGCAACGTCCATCGCAATCAGTATTCGGGGCCGGGCGAGTTCCTGTCTGACATGTCCATCTTCAAGAACTTCACCATCACGGAGAGCGTCAAGGCTCAGTTCCAGGCGATTTTCTTCAATGTGTTCAACCATCCCATCTATGCCAATCCCAGTAGCACCATTGATGCCAGCGGGAACGGCATTATCAACAGTCTGGAAGCCAACAGCCAGATGCGGCAGTTCCAGATGGGTTTCCGGGTTACGTTCTAGCGGCAGCGGCCAACCATGATCGAACCCTGGGGGAGCCAACGGCTCCCCCAGATTTTCTGATACGCAGCGCTCCCAATTTTTGAGCGATCACCGTAAACGTTTTCGGAACTGGCCGGGATGTAACGATGAAAAAGAAAGTGGTGGGGCTTGGCGAGGTGCTCTGGGATCTGCTCCCGGAGCGGACGTGTCTGGGCGGGGCACCGGCGAACTTTGCCTACATCACGACGCTGATGGGAGATCAGGGGATTGTGGCTAGCCGCGTGGGGGAAGATTCGCGGGGACTGGAAGCGCTGCGGCGGATGGAGGAACTGGGGCTCGATATCGATCATGTGCAGACGGACCGGGCGCGTCCGACGGGGACGGTGAAAGTAGAGCTCGACGGCAAGGGCGTCGCGCGATTTGAGATTGCGCATCCGGTGGCCTGGGACTCACTGGAGTGGACACCGGATTGGCAGCATATAGCCGAGAATGTGGATGCGGTTTGTTTTGGATCGCTGGCGCAGCGCTCGGAGGAGAGCCGGTCGACGATTCGGCATTTTCTTCGCGCCACTCGGCAGGGCACGCTGAAAGTTTTCGACGTCAACCTGCGGCAGTCCTTCTACTCGCACGAAGTTCTGGCGGAATCGATGAGGCTGGCGGACATCGTCAAACTGAATGACGAGGAACTGCCGAAGATCATGAGCCTGGGCAAGTTTCCGCACAAGGATGAGGTGTCGTCGGCGCAGCGGTTGATCAGTGTCTATGATCTGAAGTTGGTCTGCATCACGCGGGGTGGGCGGGGAAGTTTGCTGGTTTGTGACAAGTCGGCCCGGGGCTGTCCGAGCGAGCATCCGGGGTTTCGCGTGCGGGTGGCGGATACGGTGGGCTCGGGAGACGCGTTTACCGCGGGACTGGTGCACGAGTATCTGCACGGCGCGTCGCTGGACTTGATGAACGAAGTCGCGAATCTGGTGGGTGCGTGGGTGGCGAGCGAGGTGGGTGCAATGCCTACTCCGAAGCGGGGAGCGCTGGAACACTCGCTGGCCGAGATTCGCTGACAGGACTCGGCGGTGGCGATAACTCGAAGTCAAAATCTCCACGCAAAAAGCGCGAGCAGGGCGGGACACTCTCATATCGCTCGCACGAAAAATTGCAGACTGCGGTATAGTTACGAAAGATTGTGTTTTCTTTCGCTCCGGCGATTTGGGAGAAACATGAAACGCATCCTGTCTGGCGGTCGAGTCAGCCTTACTCAGCTTTACTCCTGCATTCTTTGGATCATGTTCGCCGGACTTTCCGGCGGGATGCTGAGCTGCTCCAAACCTGCGGCGAAGTCGAAAGGGGCGCCGTCGCGGCCTTCCGACATCCGGGTGGAAGTGCGCAATGGCGGGCCGGTCGTGCTGACGACGAGCGCAGCGGAGTTTCAGATTCTTCCTTCCGGGTTTCTGCAGGCGACTCTGTTGAAAGACGGCAAACGGTTGACGCTGGACGCGCCGGGCATCGGTTCGGCCGCCGGCAGCGACTACATTATTCACGACGGGACGGATCTTGAGTTCGTCCCCGACTTCGCGCAGGCGAAAGTTGTGGAGGCGTCGGGAAAGCTGGGGCGCGGAAAGCGAGTTGAGATCCCGGCGCATCCGCTGGCGCCATCTGGAATCGCGATTGAGCGCACGGTGTTGATGGAAGTGTATGACGACTTCCCGCAGATCGCGCTGGTCAGCGTCACCTATAAAAACGCAGGGACGACGGACTTTCAAATCGATCAAGTGGTGACGCAGCAGCACCAGTTCGATGCCAAGCAGGTGGAGGCGAAGGCGCAATCGTACGACATGTGGTCGTTTCAGGGTTCGAGCTACGACTGGGGCGAGGAGGATGTGCAGAAGCTGACGAGAGTTTCCGCGCAACCGAATGCGATGGGCGAGATGGTGAAAGGCGGCTACGGGGGCGGGATTCCGGTGGTTGCGTTCTGGACGGCGCAAGTGGGAGAGGCGATCGGCCATGTGGAGACGCTGCCCTGGACACTATCGATTCCGGTGAAGGTGGAAGCCGATGGGCGGGTGAACGCGGGAGTGACGATTCCCGCGAATGCGGTGCTCAAACCCGGCGAGAGCTATTCCGCGCCGCGCAGCTTTGTTTCGGTGTACAGCGGAGATTTCTACGAGCCGCTGCGGATGTGGTCGAGCGTGTTGCAAAAAGAAGGATGGGAAATTCCCAAGCCATCGAGTGAAGCCTACAACGTGAGCTGGTGTGGATGGGGCTACGAGTTCAACGTGACCCCGGCGCAGATGCTTGGGACAGTGCCGAAGTTGAAAGAACTCGGCATCAAGTGGGCGACGCTGGATGACCGATGGTTCGATATTTACGGCGACTGGAATCCGCGGGCGGATACGTTTCCCGGCAATGCGATCAAGCAGATGGTGGATGATTTTCACAAAGAGGGAATCCTGGCGCAACTGTGGTGGCTGCCGCTGGGTGTGGAAGATGGGCAGGGAAAATACGAGTCGCACAAATATGCGATGGCGAAGGTGGCGCAGGAGCATCCCGAGTGGCTGATCCTCGACAAAAACGGAAAGCATGCGCGGATGACGCGAGGTCTGGCGACGCTGTGTCCGGCGGTGCCGGAGGTGCAGAGTTACTACAAGCAACTCACGGAAAGATTCATTCGCGATTGGGGTTTCGACGGATCGAAGCTCGACAACATCTACAGCGTGCCCGCGTGCTACAACCCGGCGCATCATCACAAGTCGCCACAGGATTCGGTGAAGGCGATGGGCGACGTGTATAAGACGATTTTTCAGACAACGCGCGCAATCAAGCCGGAGAGCGTGACCCAGGCGTGTCCGTGTGGGACGCCGCCGTCGCTGGCGTGGCTGCCGTTTATCGATCAGGCGGTGACGGCCGATCCGGTGGGAGGCGTGCAGGTGCGGCGGCGGATCAAGATGTATAAGGCGCTGCTGGGGCCGGAGTCGGCGGTGTACGGAGATCACGTGGAGCTTTCGGAGATGACTCCGCTCGGACATGGCGACTGGAGCGAGCACGGCTCGGATTTCGCTTCGACGCTAGGGACGGGCGGCGTGCCGGGGACGAAATTTGTGTGGCCTGATCCGGGGACGAAGTTCAAGCCGGTGAATTTGACCAGCGAGAAGGAAGCGCACTGGAAGAAATGGATTGGGTTGTACAACGAGAAGATGTTGTCGAAGGGAGAGTTCCGCGATCTCTACGTTTACGGGTACGACGTGCCGGAGGCTTATGCCATCGAGAAAGACGGGAAGATGTATTACGCGTTTTTCTCGGGCGCGTTCTCTGGGGAAGTGGAATTGCGAGGGTTGAAGCCGGGGAGTTATCGCGTGCTGGACTATGCGGATGGGAAAGACATGGGAACGGTGCAGGCCGAGGCGGGGAAGACTCCCAGGTTGAAGACCGAGTTTAAGGAACATTTGTTGCTGGAGGTGAGCGCGAAGTAACAAGCGAAGCGTCTTCGAAGGCCGCTCGGCTTCGGCTTCGCGGGACGGTCGGAGGCGGCTATCTCCACATGAGTGGCTAACGATCCCGCAAGAATCTCTCGCGATGCGCGACGTCGCGGAAGGCCTCGGTGCCTCCGGGGCACGTGGTGGAAAGCGCTCCGGCGCGGTTGCCGCTGGCGAGGCACGCGAGCAGATCGGAACCGCGCACGTACTCTTGCAGGAATCCGGCGTCGAAGCTGTCGCCCGCGCCCACGGTATCAACGACATCCACTTCAAGGGAGGGACTGGTGAAGAGTTCCGTGCCGCGTTGCGCCATCGCTCCTTTGCGGCCGAGTTTCACTACCACCAGCGGAACCAACTGGGAAAGCTTGCGGATTGCGCCTTCCAGGTCATCGGTGCCCGCCACTTTACAGGCCTCGCGTTTATTGGGCAGGAAGACGTCCACGTAGCGCAGGACTGCATGCAGGCCTCCTTCCCACCGGTCCTCGGGGTCATCGTTGGTATCGAGAGAAATCGTGAGGCCTTTCGCTTTCAGCCGCTGAAATAGTTCACTGACTCTTGGACGCAGCGCTCGCTGCAAGTAATAGGACGAAAAGTGAAAGTGACGCGAGTCGGCTAGATAGTCGAGGTCGAGATCTTCCCATGATGTCTCCGCCATCGTGCCCGCATAGGTGAGAATGTTTCGCCACGAACCATGGGGCAGGATCACGGTGAGGCCGGTGGTGATCTCGCCTGGAACCCGACGCACCTGCGATACTTCGACGCCACCCTGCCGAAGGCGATCGAGCGCAATCTCGCCGAGCGGGTCGCCGCCGATGCGGGATTGAAACCCAACACGGCTGCCGAGTGCGGCCAGGTTGTGGGCCACGATTGCCGACGACGAGCCGAGCGTGAGCATCATGCGGTCGGCAAGCAGTTCGCGCTCGGGCGGAAGTTGTTCGGGCAGGCCGTAAAGGATGACGTCGAGGTTCAGTTCGCCGGCGATGGTGACGTCGAAACGGGGCATGGGCAAGTCAGAGTGAAGAATTCAGAATGCAGAACAGAACGTAAGATTGCAGACTCTCGTCATCAGCAGGCCGTCAATCTGCGATCCGGGAATCACACCAGCGTGACCTCGATCCCCGCCTGCTTCAGCGCGCGAAGATCGGATTTGGGGGCGCCGCGGTCGGTGATCACTTCCTGCAGCGCCGACGGGGGGACGATCAGTGACAGGCTGCGCCGGCCGAATTTGCTGGAGTCACAGACGGCCACCGTTTTCTTCGCGACCTCGACCATCACGCGGTTGACTTTCGCCTCCAGCAGGTTGGGAGTACTCAATCCGAAGTGAGTGTCGAATCCATCGACACCCAGAAACAACAGATCGGCGCTGAGGCGGCGCAGCGTTTCCTCGGCGATGGGACCAACCAGGGAAAACGAATTCTTGCGCAGGGTGCCGCCGGTGAGAATCACTTCGACCGCGGTCCCCGCCAGTTCCGCGGCGATGTTGACCGCATTGGTGATGATGGTGAGGTTCTGGAAGTTGCGCAGGGCGCGCGCGATCGCAGTGGTCGTGGTGCCGGAGTCTAGAATCAGCACCTGGCCTTCCTTCACTTTTCCCACGGCACTATCGGCGATGCGGAGTTTCTCCTGATGATGGAGCTTCTCTTTTTCGCGCAGGGTGGGATCTTCGAGCGCGCCATCGCGGGAGGGGAGTGCGCCACCGTGGGTGCGATGGACCAGGCCGTGGGCGTGGAGGACTTCAAGATCTTTACGAATCGTAACTTGTGATGTGTCGAATTGGCGGGCGAGTTCCGTAACCAGAACCCGGCGCTGGTGGGTCAGCAAATCGAGGATGGCGCGGCGACGTTCTTCGTTGAGCACGGGAATATAGCTTGCGGCGAATATGCAGTGTAGACGATATCCAGCACTGCTGGATTTCTTTTTATAGCGTTTGGTTTCGTTTGTCCACTGCAAAGGTGGAGGCGATTGCGAGGAGGACCGGGGAGTCCAACCCGCCCTCACGGGCCGCAACCCTGGGCAAACCCCAGAGCACAAACAACCCCGTAACCCATGTTTTTTCGTGCAGTTGGGAACCATCCGGGGTGATAACCAATCCAATACCTGCCGCCAAAGTCCGATTGCTTCGAGGGGGTGGTTTTGCCGTAGTCTCAAGTTGGGACGAAACTGCGCGGGGTTTCGAAGATCCGCGTTGTTACGAAATCCGGAACGTAACCTCAAGACGGAGATGGCGCCTTGGCAACCATGTTGAACGAAGAAGTTCTGGTCCGCTCGCAGGCAGTCGTGGCTCGCGTGGTCGCGGGCGAAACCCTGATCGTTCCGATACGCGCCAAGGTGGGCGATCTGGCGTCGATCTATAGCTTCAACAGCACGGGGTCGCTGATCTGGAAATTGCTGGAGTCGCCGCGAACCGTAGCGCAACTGGCGACGGCCGTGGCGCAAGCGTATGAAGTGGAGCCGGCGCAGGCCGAGCGAGACGTCACGAGTTTTGTGAATGAAATGAAATCAGTCGGTCTGGTCGAGGTTCCGGCATCGGTTGCGATGGCAGGGGACTGAAGGATTCGTAGGGCGGAGGCGTGAATGGCGTCCGCTTCAGAATGGAGGGGGATTGGAGCAGTTAAGTTACGGTGCGTTCAGCGCGGATCTGCACCAACATTATGTCGGCCAGCGTGTGCCGCTGCAGGTTTCGATTGAAGTGACCCGCCGCTGTCCTCTTGAATGTTTACATTGCTACAACAACCTGCCTATGGGCGATGTGGAAGCCAGGCAGCGGGAACTGAGCACGGAAGAGCATTTCAAAGTGCTCGATGAACTGGTGGAGATGGGATGTTTCTGGCTGCTTTACACGGGCGGCGAAATCTTCGCGCGCAAGGACTTCCTGGAGATTTACACCTACGCCAAGCAAAAAGGATTTCTGATCACGCTGTTCACCAACGGCACGATCATCAACGAACAAATCGCGGATTATCTGACCCAGTGGCCGCCGTTTGCGATTGAGATCACGCTGTACGGGCGCACGCGGGAAACCTACGAGGCCCTGACCGCTATTCCTGGCTCGTATGACCGCTGCCTGCGCGGGATCAAGCTGCTGAAGGAGCGAGGGCTGCCGCTCAAACTGAAGACGGTGGCTACCAGCATCAACAAGCACGAGGTCGTGGCGATGCGGCGCTTTGCCGAGGAAGAGTTGGGCGTGGAGTTCAAGATGGATGGGCAGATCAATCCGCGCATTGACTGCTCGCAGAGTCCGCTGGCGGTGCGGCTTACGCCGGAAGAGGTGGTGGCGCTGGATATGAGCGCTCCCAAGGGAGAGAGCGAGTACCGCCGATTGGCGAAACACGACCTGGAGAGTCCTCCGAACCTGGCGCAAATCGACACCGTGTATCACTGCGGCGGGGGGATGAGCGGGTTTGCGATCAACGCTTATGGAGAGATGGGAATTTGCGTGATCTCGCAGCAGGAGACCTTTAGCGTCCGCGAGGTTGGGGTGCAAGCAGTTTGGGAAGACTCACTCTTGCAATTGCGATCCCGAAAACGCACGCAGGTGACGAAGTGCATCCAGTGCCGGATCCAGTCGCTGTGTGGGATGTGTCCGGCAAATGGCGAAATGGAGAGCGGGGACCGCGAGAGCCCGGTGGACTTTCTTTGCCACGTCGCGCACCTGCGGGCAGCGGCCGTCGGGGCGGAGATTCCGGCGCATGGAGAATGCGAATACTGCGCGGGTGGCAGTGAACACGACGGGATGATGGAATCGGCACGGCGCATCGCAAACAAAGAAATTGACGTCGAGAGTTGGGTGGGGCCACAGCAGATACTTCCAATTCTGAGTAATTCTACTGCTGGGTCCGGTTGCGGCCACTGCGGTCATTGATATTGACCGTGGGGCAAGGAGTAGAGACTGAATGAATCACGAGCCGAGCCCTGTCGAGATCAGGAAGCAGAAATACGAGCCGCCACAGGTGATCACCATCAGCTTACGGCCGGAAGAGGCCGTGCTCGGGCATTGCAAGATTGCCGGGTCGGCCGGTTCAGTCGGTGGCAGTTGCACCGTGCTGTTCTGTAACAGCATTGGATCGTAAGCATTCTGCGACAGCATTGTGTGCACAAGGAATACGGATGCATAGCGTTGGACGGGCCCGGCTGGAGTTGAGGGAAGAACCCGGCGCTACACATAGTAGCGAGTTCCGGATCGGCGGAGTGTCGGTTCGAGTCGCGGGGCAAAGCCACGACGACGTTACTTTGGTTCCTTCGCTGCAGCCGTTTCGGGCCGAGAGTCCCGCTTCGGATATTACGATTCAGGTGGAGTGGACCGAGACACTTGGTCCGGCAGTTGGGCAGGAGCTTTTTGATTCCGGTTCCCTCTGGCGGTTGTACGAAGACGGGACCGAATTCCGCTTTGACTTCAGCGCCGCAATTCTGGGAACGCAGCCCTATAAGCGGTTGCTCGTGGATAGCCAATTCCGCAGAGCAAGACTTCAGATGAGCACGGAATGTTTTGCCGGGAAAGGCTATGCGGTTGCTCCGCTGGAATATCCGTTGGATGAGCTCTTGATTATGCACCGGCTCACTCAGGAGAAAGCGATTGAGTTGCACAGCTGCGGGATTGTCAGGCCCGATGGGACGGGCAATCTGTTTGTGGGGCATTCGGGGGCGGGGAAGAGTACGACGACGCGGCTGTGGACTGCGCGCGAGGGCGTCGAGGTGTTGAGTGACGACAGGATTATTGTTCGGCGCGAAACGCCTGAAAGCTCAGGGCGCATGCGCATGTATGGGACGCCGTGGCATGGGGAGGCGGCGTATGCGTCTCCGGGCAGCGCGCTGCTGGCGAGGATATTCATTCTCGAGCACGGGCACGGGAATGTGCTGACGCGGCTTTCGCCGAGCCAGGCGGTGGCGGAATTGTTTGCGCGGAGTTTTGTGCCGTTTCACCGGCATGAGTACGTGGATTCAGCACTGGAGTTTTTGCACGAACTGGTGGGCGCTGTCCCCTGTTACCACTATGCGTTCGAACCCAATGAAGCCGCGGTGGAGAGGATTCTGGAATTCCGTGACTGAGAGTTCGCGCGAAGCTTGTGCTCTGACAGATCGCTGTGAGACCGAACGCCGTGAGCGTGAGCGTGAGGAAGACCGTCCTCAGTCGAGGCTGTTCGAAGCTTTCACCCGGGAACTGCTGCGGGAGGGGAACGGCATCCGCTTTCAGGCGCGCGGGGCCAGCATGTCTCCCGCGATTCGCGATGGCGAGATGGTGCACGTGAGATCCGCGGTGCCGTCTGAGTTGCGCAAGGGAGACATCGTTCTGGTGAAGGGCGAAATGGGATTCCGCCTGCACCGGTTGGTGGTCGCCGACGCGGAACAGGATGTCTTCATCACGCGCGGCGATTGCGGCCGCCAGGATGACCCGGCGGTCAGCGGCGAAGAGATTGTGGGCATTGCAGTGGCCAAAGAGGTGCGGGTGGGAAGAAGGAACTTCCAGGCAGGATTCCGCGGGATGGGTGGATGCGTGCTGCGAAGCGCGGCGCGCGGTCAGCACGTCGTGAAGGTCATCGGCTCGCGGCTTGGTGTGGCGCGACCGACTCGGCTCGGAATCTTGAGCCTTCTGCTGACGCTGCTGGCGGCACCGTACCTGCGCGCACAAGTACAGGTTCTGGACCCGACTACTTCGAGGGCAAGAGAGCGCACGGGTGCGGGCACGATGACCAACAACTTCACGCACACCACGACCGCCACCGCAAATGGGCTCCTGATTGTCAGCGTGGCGATGAACATCGCCAACGCGCCCGCGACCGCGGTGGTCAGCATCACCTACAACGGTACGGCGCTGAATTTTTGGGGAGCACACAACGACGCGGGAGCCAAGCGTCGCGTGGAAATGTGGTATCTGCTGAATCCTGCCGCGGGGAATAACCTTGCCGTCAACGTGAACGTGCTGATTCCAACAGCCGGGGCTACCGTCGGCATTGTGGCAGCCGCCAGCACTTTCTCAGGAGTGGACCAAACCGTTCCCCTGGCGCCGTTCGTGTCTGCAGATGGCACTGCGGTGGCGTGCAGCACGGCGGTCACCACAGGTTGCAGTTCGCTCGATGTAGCGAGCGTCGTCAACGGGTTGATTCTGGACGCGGTGGCCACTGGTGGAGATCAAACGCTTGCTATATCTGCTCCGCAAGCGCAGGAATGGAATCTGAGTTCAGCCTCTGGAACCGATCCTCCCGGTGTGACCTCGACTGGCAGTTCCCGGACGGGCGCACCCAGCGTGCCGATCTCCGAGACGTTCAGCGGTACGTCGGCCTGGTCGCTGGGGGCGGTGTCGATTAATCCGTCGGCCGCCGACATCGGAGTCACGACCAGCGTCAGCGCTGTGCCGCTGGGCCAGCCCTCCGTCTACACCATCACGGTGTTTAACAACGGTCCATCGCCTGCGAACAATGTCGTGCTGACAGATACCCTGGCCGCGGGGCTCACGGGAACAGCGACGACAACTGCGGGGAGTTGCGCGGGAACGGGGCCGATTACCTGCAATCTAGGAACTGTTACCAGCGGCGCGCCGGTCACGATTACAGTCACCTCCACGGCCGGTGCGGCCGGCTTCTATCCCAACACGGCCACGGTGACCGACTCTGTGTCGCCGCCCGATCCGAACACCGGCAACAATACTTACGTGGCGTTGGCGCCCGTGGTGAGCGTGGTCTGCTCCACGACGACTCTGACCGCAGGTGGAACGCTCAGTGGTGTAGTGAATACGTATTATCCGGGAACCGCGAGCGTAGCGGCAGGGGCTACTTCGATTCCGGTGGGCGCTTCGACCGGCGCAGGAGTCGCGATCGCGAACGGCAGCTTGCTCCTTGTGATTCAAATGCAGGACGCCAGCATCAACACTTCGAACAGTGTGGCGTTCGGAAACGGGAGCACAGGCAGCGGCTTCACGACGATCAACAATGCCGGCAATTACGAATTTGTGAAAGCGACCGGACCCATTGCCGCCGGGTCTGTGCCCATCACGGCAGCAGGGACGGGCGGCGGGTTGGTGTTCGGATACACGGCGGCCGCGGCTTCAGCGGGCAAGGGACAAAGCACATATCAGGTGGTGCTGGTCCCTCAGTACACGTCCGCCACGTTGGGAGCGCTCACCGCGACTGCCTGGAACGGATCCACGGGTGGGATTCTGGCGTTGGATATCGCGGGACAACTCAATCTGGGAGGAGCGGCGGTACACGTCGACGGGCAAGGGTTTCGGGGCGGCGCGGGTATGCAGTTCAATGGGGGAGTCGGAGGCGCGAACACCGACTACCGCTTCCCAGCGCCCGCGGCATATACCGGCGTTCTGGAGAACGGAGTGGACGCCGCCAAGGGAGAGGGCGTCGCAGGCACGCCGAGGTGGGTGGAGTCTGGAGTAACGTTCCTGCAGACTGCCACGAACTATCCCAGCGGGACAGCCGGAACCGACGGCAGCATGGCGCACGGAGCGCCCGGCAACGCGGGAGGCGGCGGTACGGATGCAAATCCGGCAACCAACGATGAAAACGCGGGCGGCGGTGGTGGGGCTAACGGAGGGTCGGGCGGATTCGGCGGCGACTCGTGGAACACCAACCTCAGTTCGGGCGGCGAAGGCGGATCTCCTTTTCCGGCGACGATTGACCGCATCGCGCTGGGTGGTGGAGGCGGCGCCGGTACGCGAAACAATTCTGACGGTCTCAATCAGGCCAGCAGTGGCTCGGCGGGCGGTGGAATCATTTTCATTCGCGCCGATAGTCTGACCGGCACGGCCACGCTGACTGCGAATGGCGCCAACGCCTACAACGGAACCCTCAACGATGCGGGTGGCGGAGGCGGAGCGGGTGGCACCATCGTGGTACTCGCGGCGAACGGTGGGGAAAGCGGTCTTACGCTGCAGGCCACTGGTGGCAACGGCGGAAATGCGTGGCCCGCTCAGGCCTACGCCTTGGGGCAACGCCATGGTCCCGGCGGCGGCGGCGGCGGCGGTGTGGTGTTACTGTCCGGAACGCCTGCCAGTGCGCCCAGCGTGAACGGAGGCGCCAGCGGCCTCACCTTGAATACTCCGGCGGTGCCTTACGGCGCTACCGCGGGTGCTGCCGGGACGAGCGCGACCAATGCAACGCTGGGCCAGGCAACCGGAATCCAGGCGGCTTCGCTGTGTTCTCCTGACATGACGCTGGGCAAGAGCCATGTGGGGAACTTTACGCGTGGAGCAGCCGCCAGCTATACGATTCCGGTATCCAACGTCAGCCCCTACGGCCCCACCAACGGGACGGTCACCATCAACGACACGCTGCCGCTTGGTCTTACACCGAACAGTGCGACGGGAACAGGATGGTCGTGCTCGGTTACAGGACAGACGGTCAGTTGCACGAATTCTAATTCGCTGCCGGCAAGTAGCAGCTACCCATCGATCACGCTGAACGCCACTGTGTCGCAGGCGGCTCCGGCGACGGTGACGAACACCGCCGTGGTGGGCGGTGGAGGCGAAGCAAACCTGCTCAACGACATCGCCAGCGACACCGCCAACGTGGTTTCGAGCGCTGACATGAGCGTGACCGACGCGGGCTCGCCGAACCCGGTCGCGGCCGGGGCTAATATCACCTATACGCAAGTCGTCGCCAACAACGGACCGAGCGCCGCGGACAACGCAACCGTGGTTGATGTGATTCCGGCGAACACGACACTGGCGTCGATCGCCGTGCCGGCAGGATGGAGTTGCCTGAACGCATATGTCGGAGCAACCGGCAACATAGTTTGCACCAACGCCAACATGCCGGGATCGACCTCCGGCACGTTCACGGTCGTGGTGAAAGTGAACAGTGGAACCGCAAATGGAACCGTCATCACCGGGACCGTGACGGTAGGTTCCTCCGCCATCGATCCGAATTCCTCAAACAATACGGCTTCCGTCAGCACAATCGTCGGGGGAAACGGTCCGAATCTTTCGGTGACGAACGTGGCCTCGCCGGTTCCGGTGCAGGCAGGGACCGACATCACCTACACGCAGGTGGTGACCAATACCGGGTCCTCACCCGCAACCGGCGCTACGTTCAGCGAGTCGGCGGTGCCAGCCATCGATCTGACATTTGTGTCGGTTACGCCCCCCGCAGGATGGAGTTGCGTGGGATTCCCTGGGGTCGCGTGCTCGAATCCGAGCGTGGGTGCAGGGGTGTCGGGAACATTCACGGTGCTCTATCTGGTGAAAGCGGGAACAGCCAGTGGGACGGGAATCACAGATACGGCGACCGCGAGCGCAACCAACCAGTCCTTCGGAGCCAACTCGGCGATAGCGAATGACGTAGTGGCGGCCGCAACCCAGGCGGACCTGGTGCTGAGTACGGCCGGGGCGCCGACCATACTGCTGGCGGGGAATAACATCACCTATACACAGACTGTGACAAACAATGGTCCGGCGGCGGCAACGGTTGCGAATCTCACCGAGGCGACACCGCCGAATACCACGTATCAATCAGTCCTGGCGCCGGCGGGATGGACTTGTACGACGCCGGCGGTGGGCGCCACAGGAAATGTTACCTGCACGGATCCGACGCTGGCGGCGGGCGCGTCCGCCAATATTGTGGTCGTGGTCAACGTTCCGCCCAGCGTGGTCGCGCCCACGATCACGGCCACTTCAACTCTGTCTGCCACGAATTCGGTCAACACCAGCAGCACGACGGTCGTCACCAACGTCTTCATTGCCTGCGACCTGACGGTGACCAACAGCGGCAGCCCGAGTCCGGTGGCCGTCGCGGGAACCATCACCTATACGCAGACCGTGTTCAATCACGGTCCCAGCAATTGCAGCACGGGAAAGTTTACGGAGGCGACGCCGCCGAACACAAACTTCGTATCCGTGGGAGTGGTGACCACGGGCGGAGGAACGTGGACCTGTTTGGCGACGGGGCCGGTGAGTTGCACCAACCCGAGCGTTCCGCCGGGTTCAACGGGAACCATCACTGCGATCTATACGGTGACTGGGGGCGCGGGAACGATCATCACCGACACCGACACGGCTACCACCACGTCGCGCGATACCAATCCGTCGGATAACTCCGCAACGGTGAATATTGCAGTCGCGTCCGGCGCACAGGCCGATTTGAGCGTGACCAACTCGGGCAGTCCGAATCCGGTGACCGCCGGCAACAACATTACTTATACGCAGAGTGTAACGAACAACGGCCCGGGGACTGCGAATGCTCCCGTGTTCACCGAAACCCAGCCCGCCAACACTTCGTTCGTGATATTGACTCCGCCCGCTGGATGGACGTGCGTGGGCCTCACTTGTACCGACTCGACCACGATGGCGGCGAATACCACGGCGAACTTTACGTTCGTGGTGAAGGTGCTTACGACCGTGGCGACGGGAACAACCATCACGCAAACCGATTCCGTCTCGACAACCAGCGTCGATCCGAACAGCGGCAACAACAGCGCGACCGTGAACGTTCAGGTCGGAAACTCGGCGGATCTTTCCGTGACGAACACAGGCGTCCCGGTCCCGGTATTGGCTAACGGCACCATCACCTACACGCAGGTTGTGACCAACAACGGGCCCAGCACGGCGACGTCGGTTACTCTAACCAACGCGCTTCCGGCGAACACTGTCGCGCAGTCGCTCACCGGGCCTGCGGGCTGGACTTGTACGCTGGCTACGCTCATCTGCACCGACCCGAGTCTCGCCCCTGGTGCGCCGGCAACCATCACATACGTGGTGAAGGTGAATGCCGCCACGCCGTCCGGGACACCGGTCAACGAAACGGCGACCGTCACTACCGCGATTACGGATCCCAACGCGGCGAATAACAGCGCCACTGCGGCCGACGTGGTTGCCCTTGCGACGCAAGCCGACCTGGTCATGACGAATTCGCCGTCCGCTACTTCGGTCGCGGCGGGCGGCACTGTCACCTATACGCAGAGCGTCACGAATAATGGTCCAGCTGCGGCCACCGCCGGGATGACCATTACCGAGACCACACCGCCGAACACGACCTTCCAGGGGATGACTCCTCCGGCGGGATGGACTTGCGGGACTGTGCCTCCAGTAGGCGGCACCGGCACCATCACTTGCACCGACAGCGGCGCCCTCGCCGCCCCCGGCACCGCAACATTTTCGCTCGTGCTGCAGGTGAATGCCGGCACGCCATCGGGGACGAACATTACGGACACGGTCACGGCCTCGGCAGCCAACATTGTGCCCGGCATTACGACCAACACCGCAAGTGCCACCGTTGTGGTGGCCAATGCCAACAGCGCGGATGTGGCCATCGTGAAGACGGGGACTCCCAATCCGGTGACGGAAGGAACTCCGCTTACCTACACGCTGACCGTGACCAACAACGGACCTGCATCGGCGACGAATGTGACCGTGACCGACACTCTGCCTTCGGTGGTGACTTACCTTTCGACAAACACCACCCAGGGTTCGTGTTCAGAAGCGGGTGGAACTGTGACCTGCCTGCTGGGGACGATGGCGAACGCGGGCACGGCGACGATTTCGATCTTGACGCTGCCCAACACTCCGGGCGTCGTCTCCAACACAGCGACCGTGTCGGCGGACCAGACGGACCCGAACCTGGCGAACAATTCGTCTACGCAGACCGAGACGATTACGGCACCGACCCAGATCACGCTGCAATCGTTCTCGGCGCACACTGGCACCGACAAGAACGGCGCGAACCGCGTAGTGCTGACGTGGAAGACCGGTGGCGAAGCGCACAACCTGGGATTCAACGTCTACCGTGAGCAGAACGGAAACCGGACGCGCATGAATCCCTCAGTCATCGCGGGCTCGGCGCTGCTCATGAGCGGAGCGCTGCCCAAGCACGCGGGCCGGAGTTACGCCTGGATCGATCCCGCGTCGGGCTTTACGGGAGCGTCGTATTGGCTGGAAGACATCGACGTGAACGGCACGCGCACCATGCACGGACCCGTTGCCGTGTCGGCCGGATCGATGGCAGGAGCCCAGGCGGGCAGCGACGTCTCTGCCTCCGAGACGCGGATGCTGAGCCAGATAAATCAGGCGCAACCGCCGGCGCCGGGCAGTCAGGAAAGCCATATTGTCGAGACTGTGCCGATGGCGTCTGCGCCGACTGCGAGCCAAATCCAGAAACAGTTTGAACTGGCGGCCCATCCGGCAGTCAAGATTTACGTGCGTCGCGAGGGCTGGTATCGCGTGACGCAGCCGGATCTGGTGAAGGCCGGGCTCGATCCGAACGTGGATCCGGCACTGCTGCATCTGTATGCGGAGGCGACGGAACAGCCATTGCAAATCACGGGCGCGACCGCAGGTCCGGGCGGCTTCGGGCCGCAGGCAACCATCAGTTTCTACGGGACGGGGATCAATACCGTCTTCTCGGGCACACGAGTCTACTGGCTTGTGGCGGGCCAGGGGCGTGGCGCGCGCATTTCGCAGCTGCCCGTCTCATCGGGCTCAAACCAGCCTCCCACCAGCTATTCCACAACGGTTGAATTGCAACAGCACACTCTCTACTTTGCGGCTCTGCTGACCTCGAACGGAGAAAACTTCTTCGGGTCCCTGGTTTCGGCGACTCCAGTTGAGCAGGCGCTCGATGTGCCGCACCTCAACACAAAGTCCATGCAGGCGGCGCGCCTCGATGTGGCTCTGCAAGGCGTGATCACGGCCTTCCCGCATGATGTGTCGGTCGTCCTGAATGGAACGACTTTGGGGGATGTGATTTTTACCGGCCAGGACAAAGGTACTCTGAGCGCCAGTATTCCGCCCGGCGTGCTGCAGGAGGGGAATAATAAGGTCACACTCACCGCGCAGAACGGAGAATACGATTCCAGCCTGGTCGACTATATCCGCATCACCTATCCGCACCTGTATGTGGCGGACAACGATCAGTTGAAGTTCACGGGACGAGCCGGCGACGAAGTTACCATCAGTAATTTCGATAGCGCGCCTGCCGTGCTCGATATTACGGACCCGAATCGTCCGGTGCAGTTGACACCGCAAGTCATTTCCAATTTGACGACTGGCAAGTTCGAGATCGCCGTGCAAGTGCCGTTTACCACCACGAATCCGGCATCCCCGGCGCGGCATACGCTGCTGGCGGTCGCGGAGGATCGAGTTGCGTCGGTCGCCGGGGTGTGGCCAAACCATCCCTCGCATTGGCACAGTGCGCAGGCCGGGGCCGACATTGTCATGGTCACGCACGCGCCGTTCGCGGCAGCGTTAACGCCGCTGGTGCGCGCTCACCAGGCGGAGGGGAAATCGTCCGTCGTGGTTCCCATCAACGATCTGTATGACGAATTTAACTTTGGCGAGCGCAGTCCGTTTGCGATCCGGCAGTTCCTGCAGATGGCAAATCAGAACTGGAAGACGCCGCCAGCTTTCCTGCTGTTGAACGGGCGAGCCTCACTCGACCCCAGAAACTATCTGGGCTTCGGCAACCTGGACCTCGTTCCGACTCGCATCGTACCTTCCGCCAGCTTGATGACGGCGTCGGACGACTGGTTCTCAGACTTCTCCGGCTCTGGCAAGCCGACGATCGCCACCGGCCGCTTGCCCGTGAGTACAGTGGACGAAGCCACCACCGTAGCGGGGAAGATCGCCACCTATGAAGGCCAGTCGACCAACGGTGCGTGGACCGCAAACGCGCTGGTGATTGCCGACAAGGACGATACGGAAAGCTTTACGCAGGACAGCCAGACCGTCCAAGCCACCCTGCCGGCGACGATGCAGGTCACGGACATATTCACCGATGCAGCCGGTCCCGCAGCGAGCGGGGACATCCTTAACGCGATCAACTCCGGACAGGTGCTGGTGAACTACCTCGGACACGGATCGGAAGAGCAGTGGTCCGGATCCGACATATTCAACAGCGAGTCGGTCAGTTCCTTGACCAATGGATCGCAGCTTCCGGTCTTCCTGATCATGGACTGTCTGAATGGATTCTTCCAGGATGTGTATGCGCAGCCGCTAGGCGTGACGCTGATGCTGGCGTCGAACGGCGGCGCTGTCGCCGTGCTGGCCTCGAGCGGTCTGAACCAAGCCCCGCCGCAAACCACCCTCGACGTACTGGTCGTGCAAAATGCTTTGACTGCGAAGGGATCGACGCTGGGGGACGCGATTGTGAAGGCGAAATCGAAGATCAGCGATCCCGACGTGCGCCGGACGTTTATTCTGTTCGGCGATCCGGCGATGCAAGTGAAGCGGCCCTCTGCGAACCCGACAGGACACTGAGCACGCACGCTGTCTTGTGCGAATCAAGACTCTAGTTGCCGTGGTCGTCAGCGTGACATCGACCCACCGTGAGTGGGAAGGCGATTTCTAGCCAACGACCCTTTGAAAAGGTATGCTTTTGTCCTAGAAATGACAGAGCCCGGCCAGACGACGACCAAGAGTTGGTGGAGCACAGCGCTCTTACATCGAGTCGCAAGACTTCAGGGACGTGAGGATCAAGTATTTCTTATCCTGTCGCTGGTGATCGGCGCGTTGACTGGCTTAGCGGTCGTCGCATTCATCCTGCTGACGGAACGAATGGGGATGCGGCTGTATCCGGTGGGCGGCGCGCCATGGCGACGCCTCCTGTTCCCCGTCGTGGGCTCGCTCGGCATCGGCTACCTGCTGTATCGCTACTTTCCCAATGCCCGAGGCAGCGGAGTGCCGCAGACGAAGGCTGCGCTGTTCGCGCGCGGAGGGCGCATCACTCTGCGCACCGTGCTCGGCAAGTTTTTCTGCACGTCGGCAACACTTGCCAGCGGAATCCCACTCGGGCGCGAAGGGCCCTCCGTTCAAGTTGGAGCAGGCATTGGTTCCGTGCTTGGACGGCTTCTCGGAATGCGCCCCGAGCAGGTAAAGAAACTGATTCCGGTGGGAGCGGCGGCAGCCATTGCAGCCGCATTTAATACGCCGCTGGCTGCTGTGCTGTTTGCACTTGAGGAGATCATGGGTGATCTCCACGCACCGGTCATGGGCGCGGTCGTGCTGGCCTCGGCAACTTCGTGGGTGGTCCTGCGCTTGTTCCTCGGTAACCATCCCCTCTTCAAAGTTCCGCAATATGCACTGGTCCATCCGGTGGAGTTTGCGGTCTACGCGGTGCTCGGGGTGGTTGGCGGTGTGGTTTCGGTGGCGTTCACGAAGTTGCTGCTGGGCATGCGGGCACGCTTCTTGCGGTTTCCGCCGAAAACAGTTTGGTTCCAACCGTTGGCGGGTGGGTTGTTAGTTGGTGTGATGGGTTGGTTTGTGCCGCAAGTTCTAGGCGTTGGTTATGGATTTGTCGGCGACGCTTTAAACGGAAATATGGCGTTCAAAATGATGCTTGTACTGGTGGTGCTGAAACTTTTCGCCGTCACCGCTAGTTATGCTTCAGGCAATGCGGGCGGTATTTTCGGGCCGTCCTTGTTTATTGGCGCGATGTTGGGGGGCGCCGTAGGGACCGTGGCACATCATTTGTTCCCCGCTTACACGGCGACGCCGGGGGCTTACGCGCTGGTTGGAATGGGGGCGGTCTTTGCGGGCATCGTGCGCGCTCCCATGACATCGGTGCTGATGATCTTTGAGATGACGCAGGACTATGCGGTGATCGTCCCCCTGATGATTGCCAATCTGGTGAGCCTTTTTATTGCTTCACGATTGCAGCACGAGCCGATCTACGAGGCTCTGGCCGTGCAGGATGGCATACACCTGCCCACGGCGGAGACACGCCGACGAAGCGGGCGGCATCAGGTCGTGGAAATCATGCAAAGTGCGAGCCTGTTGCTGCCTTCCGAGATCACCGTTCGGGAAGCCTGGGAACGGGTTCACTCAAGCGAATCCCGCGCATGGGTGGTGACGGATCGACGAGGTGTCGTTGGCGTCATCAACTCTTCGAGGCTGGAGCAAGAACTGGCGGAAGGTGAAGATAAGGAGCTTGGTCGGTTGGTGGATCCGCTGGCTTTCCCACACGTTCATCCTGACCAGGGGCTGGATTTGGCGCTCGAACGCATGGGGGCAAACCAGATTGAGATCCTGCCGGTGGTGAGCCGAGCGGATGTGCACAAGTTGGAAGGCATAGTGACGCTAGCGGAGGTGCTGGATGCATACGGCGTGAACCGCACCTGATCGGACTGAGGCTGATCGCGCCGGGCGGCCAGGAACCCACAGGTTTGCCTAGAATCTCTTCCGAAGAAATTCAAAAAAGACATACCCGATCAGCGCGGCGATCATGGCGATTTCAAAATTCGCGGCGGTAAGAACGTCTCCGATCGCCCAGGCCAAGCCCCTCTTCTGCCCCATCCCCGAGCGCTCAAATTCTCCCATCAAAAGGTTGGCATAGAACAGAAAAAGAATAAACGCGACCTCGATCACCGCTCTCCAGACACTTTTCTTCATGGCGAGTAAAGACTCCTTGGCAGAGCCGGTCGGTTGGGACACCGATGCCGCCGCAGCTGGCAATACGGTCAAGCCCTCCTACGACGCCGCCTGCACCGCCGCCGGCAGGCTGGCGGTCTGGCGCAGCGGCTCCGCCAATGCCCGCATCACTTTGCCGAATCCGGCGAAGTCCAGCGACTGAGGGCCATCCGAGAGCGCGCGCTCCGGACACGGGTGCACCTCGATGATCAGACCGTCGGCCCCAACCGCGACTGCTGCACGGGACACGGCTGCAATCAGGCTCTGCTTGCCGGTGCCGTGGGAAGGATCGGCGATGACCGGCAGGTGCGACAGATCGCGCGCCAGGGCCACGGCCGCCAGGTCGATGGTGTTGCGCATTTCGGTTTCGAAGGTCTTAATGCCGCGCTCGCATAGGACGACTTGTGGGTTGCCGCCGGAAAGCAGGTACTCGGCGGCCAGCAGCCACTCCTTCACCGTGGCTGAGGGTCCGCGTTTCAACAGGATGGGTTTGTTGACGGTCGCAAGACGGCGCAGCAAGGCGAAATTCTGCATGTTGCGAGCTCCCACCTGCAGCATGTCGACGTGCTCGCAGATCACGTCCACATCTTCTGTGCTCATCACTTCCGTGACCACGGGCAGGCCGGTCACTTCGCGAGCCTCCCGCAGAATCTTCAGCGCCTCCAGGCCAAGGCCCTGAAAGTCGTAGGGAGAAGTGCGCGGCTTGTAGGCTCCGCCGCGCAGCATGGCGGCTCCGGCTCGCTTTACGGCGTGAGCGGTGTCGAGCAACTGGGTGCGTGACTCGACCGAACAGGGTCCCGCGATCACTACGACTTCAGGACCACCGATGGCGACGCCGTTCACCGTCACGACCGTGCGCTCCGGCTTAACTTGCCGGCTCACCAACTTGAAGGGCTGGGCGATGGCGACGACGTTGTCCACTCCGGGAGCAACCTGCAGCGCTTCGATCTCGTGGCGGCGTCCGCTGCCCACTGCGGCGACGATAGTGCGCTCGGTGCCACGCGTGACATGGGGCTGATATCCGGCCTCGCGGATACGCTCAATAATGTGGTTGATTTCCTGCTCGGTGGCTTTCTCTGACATGTTGACAATCATGGGCTGGTTCTCCTTGTGTGAGCTCTGCGTATTTCGCCGCTAAAACAAAAGCCGCGATCCCGGGATCGCGGCTTGCGGTGGAAGCTTGTTTAGTTCAGGTGGCCTTAGTGGCTCATCCTCACTCCAAGCTGCTCCGCAGCCGCTGCTCCCTGAAACCGGAAGTAAGCGGTAAATGCGGCGCCTGGAGTAAATCGTGTCATAGAAGTCTTCATTGCAATAAAAATCAGACGAAGTAGCCTCGACTGCCGGAAATGCTTGCCTACTGGAGTGAACTGGCCACGCTTGAGAATGCGTTGTTGGCATTCGATCCGATCAAGCGAACTGTTCCCACTACCAGTACCAGAATGACCGCCAACATCACCGCGTATTCTGCGATGTCCTGCCCGTCTTCCGACCAAAGCCGATGCATCAATTTGGACATTTCTCCTCCAGGCCGCTGTCAGTTCCTTGAGAGAGAAGGACTGACCTTAAAACTTGGGTGGAGACATGATGCACGCCGGGGAAGGTGCTTGTCAATGCGCGTTCTGGTATTTTTCACAGAAAAATCAATGCCGCGGAAGGGGCGCTGGTGGCTGGGTTTGGGGGATGTTGGCGGAAACTGGGGACGCCCCCCGGGGAAGCAATTCCTGAGCGGCCTGCTGGGCATATTGCAGAACCCGGTTGGGCAGGATTCCCAGATATAGAGTGGCCACGATGCTGAGCGCGAGCGCCAGGCCCAGTCCGAACGGGACGGGACTGACCGGGACCGGCTTGCGCGATTCGCGCATATACATCACGACCACGATGCGGAGATAGTAGTAGGCCCCGATGGCGCTATTGACCACGCCGATGAGCGTGAGCCAGATCAAATTGGCTTTCACGGCCGCGCTGAATACGTAGAATTTGGCGAAAAAACCGCCGGTCATGGGGATGCCGATCAGCGAAAGCAGGAAAACAGTGAGCGTAGCCGCCAGCAGCGGAGACGTTCGGCCGAGACCTTCGTAGTCTTCGAGGGTCACGTAGCGCTCGCCCGCGTTGGCGAAGTGGCTGACCACGGCGAAGGCGCCCACGTTCATGGCGGCATAGGCCGCGGTGTAGAACATGGCTGCGGAAATGCCGGCGGCCGAGTTGTCCGAGGTGGTCATGGCGAAGGCCACCAGCAGGTATCCGGCGTGGGCAATCGAAGAGTACGCCAGCAGGCGCTTGATGTTGGTTTGGACGAGCGCGCCCACGTTGCCCAGAGTCATAGAAAGGGCTGCCGCCATCCAGAGGAGCCAGTAGCGCCCCGGAGCATTAATGGTGAATACGACTCGCAGGAGGACGGCGAACGCGGCGGCCTTGGGCGCGGTCGACATAAACCCGACGATCGGGGCAGGGGCGCCTTCGTAAACGTCGGGCGTCCAAATGTGGAAGGGAGCAGCGGCCACTTTAAATCCCAATCCCACGAACATCAGAGCCATGGCCACATACACTAGTAGCGGGACCGGGCCAGCCTGCAGGGTCTGGCTGATGCGGTCGATGTTCGTGAATCCCGTGGCGCCGAACATCATGGCCACGCCATAGAGGAAAAATGCGGTGGCGAAGGAGCCCAGGAGGAAATACTTGAGTGAGGATTCGCTGCTCGAAGCCTCATTGCGGCGGAATCCGGTCAGGATGTAAGTAGAGATCGACGAAATTTCGAGGGCGATGAAAATCAAAACCAGTTCGACGGCCGAGGACATCAGCGCCATACCGACCACGCCGAAAAGTATGAGCGCGTAGTATTCCCCGGCGCGAATCCGCTGCACCGCCATGTACTCGAACGAACTGAGGATCACGACTGCGGCGATGGCGATCACCAGAAAATGGAAGAACACGCTGAAGGTGTCAACCTTCACCATGTTCGAGAAGGCCATGCCGGGGGATTGTGCCATGTACCATGTAGCAAGAAGCCCTGCGACGGCGCCGCCCAGAGCGATAAAGCCGAGCGTTTTCTGGCTCTTTTCCTCGTCCACCAGAGGATCGAGCAGCATCACTACGATGCCGAAAGCAGACAGAACCAGTTCGGGCAGGATGCGTATGTAGTCGACGCCTTGGGGAATCGCCTGCGAAATCGTCTGCGAAGTCGTCTGCAACAAAGCAGCTGGGAGCATCGTCATTGTCCCACCACCTTGCTGACCACTTGTGTGAATGGGCTGAGCGCGGCCCGCACCGCGGGATCAATCGCACCCAGCCACAGAATTGGCGCCACGCCCATCACCAGCGCCGCGACGGCGCAGGGCCACACCGCAGCCTTCTCAAAGACGAAAAGATCGGCCAGCGAGTTGTTCAGCCGGTTCGTCACTTTGCCGTAAAACACTCTCTGGTACATCCACAACAGATAACCAGCGCTCCAAATCACGCCAGTCGCGCCAAGGATCCCGTAGATTGCCTTGGCCTGGAACGCGCCTGTAAGCACCAGGAACTCGCCAATGAATCCGTTGAGCAGGGGAAGCCCGACCGAAGCGAGCACAATGAAGAGATATGAGGCCGCGTACACCGGCATGACAGACGCGAGCCCGCCGAACTCCGAGATCTCGTAGGTGTGGCGGCGTTCGTGGAGAATTCCGGCCAGCATGAAGAGGGCGCCAGTGGAGACTCCGTGTGCGAGCATGACGAACATCGCGCCGTTGAGTCCCGCCTGGGTGAAGCTGAAAATTCCCAGCACCACAAAGCCCAGGTGACTGACCGAGGAGTAAGCGATCAGCTTCTTCATGTTGGGCTGCACCATGGCCACGAGCGCGCCGTAAATAATTCCGATCAGCGCCAGCGTCATAATCCACGGCGCGTTGTAGCGAGCTTGCTCGGGGAACAGGCCGAGGTTAAAGCGCAGCATGCCGTAGGTGCCCATCTTCAGCAGCACGCCCGCCAGCAGGACCGATCCCGCGGTGGGTGCTTCGACGTGCGCGTCTGGCAACCATGTATGAAAGGGGAACAGCGGAACCTTCACCGCGAAGGCGACGAAAAAGCCAAGGAAAAGCCATTGTGCCGCAGCAACGAAGTTGGGTACTTTGCCGCTTGCGATCAGATCGCGAATCGTGACGAAATCAAAGCTGCCCGTGTTGGCGTAGAGCCACAGAATCGCCGCCAGCATGAACACCGAGGCGATCATGGTGTACATGAAAAACTTTACCGCAGCGTAAACCTTGCGCTCGTGGCCGAAGACGCCGATCAGCAGCGCCATCGGAATCAGCGTGGCTTCCCAGAAGAAATAGAAGAGGAAGAGGTCGAGGGAAGTGAAGACGCCGATCAGCGCCGTCTCCATGATCAGCAGAAGAATGAAAAATTCTTTCACCCGGTCGTGCACCGACTTCCACGAGATCAGCACGCACAGCGGCGTCAGGAACGTGGTCAGCACCACCAGCCACATGGAGATTCCATCCATGCCCATGTGGTAGTGGATGTTGGGAGTAGATATCCACTGGCGATCGATTTCGTATTGGAATCCCGCCTGAGCGCGATGGAAGTGCACCGGCAGATGCAGCGAGAGAAGAAATGTAAGCAGCGAAAAGACCAGAGCGAAAATCCGGATATCGCGATCGCGCCGCGGAAACAGCACCAGCAGCAACGCTCCGACGAGCGGCGCAAAGGTCACGAAAGTCAGGATGTAGTCGCTCCAGCTATCGGTCGTCATCACTCAGCGCACTCCCATCCAAATCATGTAGGCAATCACCACGGCCGAGCCGGCGGCAATCCAGCCCGCGTAAGAGCGCAGGTTGCCGGACTGCATGTGGCGGACTTCGTCAGAAACATGACGCGCGCCATCGGCGGCGTTGTTGACCGTGTCGTCGATGACCTTGCGGTCGACGCCTTGCCAAAGGATGCTGGTCGATCCGTCGATCAGCGGCTTCACGAAGAGCTTGGCGTAGAGTTCGTCGATGTAGTATTTGTTCAGAACCGCTTCGTAGAAACTTCCAAGGGCGTCGGAGATCTTCTGCGGGAGATAGGGCTTGCTGACGTACAGGACCCACGCCAGCACGAAGCCTAACAGTGCGACTCCCACCGAAACGCCCATCAGGATGTATTCCGTAAGGCTGCTCGCCGTTTCTCCGGCGGCTTCCGAGGCGACTCCCGAACCGAACACGGGCTCGAGGAAATGCTCGAAACGATTGCCGATGCCTACCAGGCCGCCGACCACCGAAAGCACCGCCAGGATCATCAGCGGAACCAGCATGACCATGGGACTCTCGTGCGGCTCGCCGTGGCCGTGATCATCGGCACCGTGCGAATGGCTGCCGTGTCCGTGCGCGTCAACTTGGGCGCCGTGATAGTCGCCGAAGAATGTCATGAACAGAAGCCGGAACATGTAGAAGGAAGTGATGAACGCGGTGATGACGCCGATCAGCCAGAACACCCAGCTTCCATGAGGGCTGGAATACGCCTTCCAAAGAATTTCGTCTTTGCTCCAGAAGCCCGCGAATGGCGGGATTCCGGCGATGGCAAGAGTCGCAATGCCCATGGTCATGAACGTCCACGGAATGTACGACCTGAGCCCGCCCATCTTGCGCATGTCCTGCTCGCCGCTGACGGCGTGGATCACGGACCCCGCGGCCAGAAACAGGAGCCCCTTGAAGAAGGCATGCGTCATGAGGTGGAAGATCCCCGCGGAGAACGCTCCCACGCCGCACGCCATGAACATGTAGCCGAGTTGCGAAACGGTAGAGTAGGCGAGCACCTTCTTGATATCGGTTTGCGTGATGCCGATGGTCGCGGCGAAGAGCGCAGTGAGCGTGCCAATGACCGCGACCACCATCAGAGCCGTGGGCGCCCGCTCGAAAATCGCGTGCGAGCGCGACACCATATAGACCCCGGCAGTCACCATGGTCGCGGCGTGAATCAGCGCGGACACCGGCGTGGGGCCTTCCATGGCGTCGGGCAGCCAGACGTAGAGCGGGATCTGGGCCGACTTGCCGCAGGCGCCGACCATCAACAGAATCCCGACGGCGGTGAGCAGGTTTTCGGTTTCAGCACCGGCGGGGAGATGCGCGACGGAAGCGAACACTCCAGTAAAGTCCAGCGAG
>Ga0207088_1021_pt1 | contig 36748 bp, 25 predicted proteins | sample Alteio_BWMinHeat_52_FD_153564 | JGI IMG/M metagenome (GOLD analysis project Ga0207088, IMG submission 153564) | Enriched cells from forest soil in Barre Woods Harvard Forest LTER site, Petersham, Massachusetts, United States -... | ecosystem: Environmental > Terrestrial > Soil > Temperate forest >... | reverse complement strand
ATAAACAATCAAATAAGTATATAAAACCAAATTTTTAATATATCTAATAAGTATACTATGGGGATTTGTCAATCAACACCAATTCTAAATCATGGTCCACAACCAGTAACACTAGAAAGTTTATCAAACAACAATACTAATACATCATATTTAATTACAGATTATAAATGGAATCAACATTCCAAAGGATTAACATACTTGATGAAACTAGTGTTGTTAACAAATAAGAATCCCGAATTAGTATATGATATAGAAGATGTCGTAAATGATAATCCAGCTGAATTGCATAAAAAAAACAGAATAGGTTGGACGCCATTAATGTTAGCAGTGGCGAATACAACAACAATGAGTTCTATAGAGACAGTTAAAAAACTCTTAGAATTAGGGGCGAATCCGAATAGTACGTCATATAAAAAACTAAGTCCATTGATGGTAGCTGTGTATAATTATGGATATGGTAGTGATCTTGAAACGATCAAACTATTATGCTCATTACAAAATATAAGAATTAATCAGTATCACTATAAATATATAAATAACACTGTAATAGTAGAAAATGCCCTAACTTATGCAGTAAATGGTTTAAAAAAAGATATTAAGGTTATTGATTATCTGATAAAAAATGGTGCTGTGGTTTTGAATAATGATGATGTAAAAGTTTTAATTGTACAAAATATGTGTATAATAGATCATATGGTTGGTAAACCAAAAATTAAGTAAACCACCAATAACCAACTATACTTACATATGATAAACTAATAATAAACCACCAATAAACTTATAATAAACTCTAACAATAAACTTATAATAAACTAACAATAAACTTATAATAAACTAACAATAAACTAATAATAAACCACCAATAAACTTATAATAAACTAACAATAAACTAATAATAAACCACCAATAAACTTATAATAAACTACAAATAACCTATGATTCAAATAATAACGATAACAACGCCATTCGAATATACATACCGTTTTCCATCTGTCGAAAGTATGCGGCTCTTGGATCTTTATCGATGTCAACACTGATTTCATCCACTCTTGGTAAAGGGTGCATAATTACCAGATTTGGTTTTGCTCTTGCTTTGGTTAACACTTCTGGTGTAACAACATAGGATCCTTTGAGCATATAGTATTTCTTTTCATCATTAAATCGTTCTTTTTGTATTCTGGTGACATAAAGAATGTCAGTATTCTCCAACACTTCTTCTAAATTGGTGTGTTCTGATTGTTCAATACCTTTAGATTTAACATATTTTTTAATATCTTTTGGCATCTTTAGTTCAGGTGGTGAGACATATCGTAATCTAACTCCATATAAACAGAGGAGTTTGGCAAGACTGTGAACAGTTCTACCATTTTTAAGATCACCAATCATAGTGATGGTTAATCCATTGACAGTGCCCCTTTCCTCTCTCATAGTGTATATATCCAACAATGCTTGTGTAGGATGTTCTCCAACTCCATCACCTGCGTTAATGATAGGTTTTTTAACAAGATGTTCAAGTTTATTCAAACTATTGGGTTCAGAAGTTCTTATGACAATTATGTCTGTATAGCATTCCAAACATCTAACAAAATCTTCAATTGTTTCGCCTTTTTGAACTGATGATTCGTTGGATCCAACTTCAACAACTTTGCCACCCAATCGTTTCATTGCTGCTGAAAAAGAACATCTGGTACGAGTACTTGGTTCGTAAAATATGGTGGCCATTACTTTATTACGCAAAAGGTCATTGGTTCCATGTTCTTTAACCATGTGTTTCATTTCTGATGCTCTACCAAATAAAACTCTTAACATGCTTCTATTAAATTGATCCACACTGAATACGTGTTTTAGATTGAATGTGGTTAGACTATTAGATTTTAAATCTGTTTCAATTAGTTTAAGTGTAGGGTTAGTAGGATTGATGTTGGTGTTATTTAATTGTATATCTCTAAGGTTAATACCATAATTTTTTTTAATCAACACTTCACCGTCAACATACACAACTTTGTCTCTAATAACGACTCTTTTAACTAAACCAACAACCTTTTTACCTGCGAATGGGGTCCATCCACATTTGGAGTATTTCATTTTTTCAGGAATGATCCACTCTTTACTGGTATCCACTTCTATATAAGTGTTTGGTTGCACGGGTAAGTTGAATATTTTTATGGGATTAGTATAGTATCTAAGTACAATGTCATCTAAAGTCAATAACCCTTGATGTACTGCAGTAAGGAGTAGGGGTAAAGCGGTTTCCAAACCTGGAAATCCGGGACAATTATTATTCATACAGTTATTTTTATCCTCCTTAGTATGTGGAGCATGGTCCGTGGCAAAACAATCAATAATATCCATATTATCCCACAAAGCTTTAACATCTTCCGACGTCATGAGTGGTGGTTTTACCGTACCTAATGATCCAAGATTGCTTGCATCCGTATCATCCATGAACAGGTGATGAGGTGATACTTCACAAGTTACATTCAATCCACTCCGCTTACTTTCTCTAATCAGTTCTATTTCTTCCTTTCTAGCTACATGACAAACATGGATTCTTTTTTTATATAGTGAGCAGATGTATAGTATAGCTGCCAACGTAGTTGATTCTGCATGAACACATATGGGTCCCAGAAAATTGTTATCCCATTGTTTGACATGAGTAGTCCAATCACTTATATCATTTAATAACAATTCTCCATAAGTGTTATTCAGATACATTTTTAAACCGGCCACTTTATTCCCCATACTATTCGCGATATGTTTATTGGAACTATTTGCTCCTAGATATATGGCGTAATCACATACTGCTTTACTCTGGGCGATGCTGTTTATCATGTCATAAGAGTTAATGTCAACGATAGATGGATTAGTGTTTGGCATAACACATATAGCTGTTACACCACCAGCCAAAGCGGCACTAGTAACAGAATGCCAATCTTCTTTGTAAGGGCTGCCTGGTTCCCTAACATGTACATGAACATCTATTAATCCGGGTAATCTAATTATTTTATATGATGTAAAGCAGTCTATGTTTGTATTGATTGGCATCGGCTTATTAAGATACATTTTTAATGAAGTTACTAATAATTTTGCTTTTTTGATATCTGTCATTACATACACTCCATTTTGAACACCGATCGTTCTAATTTTATAACCATAAGTTATAGGATCCTCCTTGCATCTTATCTTATTTTTTTGTGAAATATTAATAATAAGATCAATTTGTTTAGTATTAATGTAGTTGATAATCGTGTTTGTAACCCCCTTATTTGTCGAATATAGTGGTAATTCTATGATACTAATACCATGATCTTTATAGAAATCAACAGTGCCAGCAGTACCAATTAATGTATATCCCAGCCGTTGTAGAATCTCCATACTTTCCAAGAATTCATTTTTAAATTTATATGATCCAATAGAGACAAGTATCATTTTTTGAGGTATTTTGAATGATCCAACACTTAACATAGCTTTTAAAAATGCTTCATATTTATTTTGACCAAAACATGCCACTTCTCCAGTGGACAACATTTCAACACCCATACCAACATCGGCACCTGATAGTCTGTCAAATGAGAATTGTGGTACTTTCACACCAACCACATTTGTGTTGTTATCCGTTATTGGACTATCTATTGATATATTGTTTGTACTGATACCCATCATAACTCTAGTGGCCACCTGTACATAATTAATATTTAGTGTTTTAGATACAAATGGAAAAGACCTTGATACTCTTAAGTTACATTCAATAACTTTCACCATATTATCTTTGGCGATAAACTGGATATTGAATGGGCCATTAATACATAATGCTTTTGCAATTCTATATACACTTTTTTTGATTTGACTGATTGTTTCATTGGTTAAATCTTGTGATGGTAAAATCAATGTCGCATCACCAGAATGGACTCCAGCATTTTCGACATGTTCAGATATCGCAATAAGTACAAGCTTACCATTAGATGCTACAGCATCAACTTCCACTTCCTTTGCATCATTGATAAATTTACTAATTACTACTGGATGATCCTTTGATACTGACACAGCTTTGCCCAGATACACATTTAGATCTTTATCACTATATGCTACATTCATAGCAGCACCACTCAATACGTAAGAGGGTCTAATTAAACAGGGATAACCAACATTGTTACAAAATTTAACAGCATCATTAATGGAGGTCAATTCTTTCCAAACTGGCTGATCAACATTAATTGTATCTAACAACCTTGAGAATTTATATCTGTTTTCAGCACAGTCTATCATTTCTGGACAAGTACCGATGACATTTACATTTTGTCTGTATAAACTCATTGCGATATTATTAGGTATCTGTCCTCCCATACACAATACAACACCTTTGGGATTTTCCAAATAGTATATATCCATAACGGTTTCAAAGCTCAATTCATCAAAATACAGTTTATCCGCTTCATCATAATCTGTACTAACTGTTTCGGGATTACAATTAATCACAATTACCTTCTCCCCTAACGCTTTAAGTTCTCTAATACAGTTTACACAACACCAGTCAAATTCAACACTACTACCTATTTTATAAACACCTGATCCTAACACGATAATAGAGGGTGTGTTAATAGAGGGTGTGTTAATAGATGATGTGTTAATAGATGATGTGTTAATAGATGATGTGTTAATAGATGATGTGTTAGAGATATTAAAGTCAATATCATTTGTTGTAGCATTATATGTGTTGTACAAATAGTTAGTGTAACATGGAAATTCACCTGCAACAGTATCTATTTGTTTAACAACAGGGTATATTTTATACCGTTCCCTCAAGTGTCTAACAGCTATTTCTGTACTTTTAACACATTTTGCAATTTGACTATCACTAAATCCCAATTTTTTAGCATGGTGAATAATATTTTTCTTAAGCTTATATGACTCTAAACTTTCTAAATTTCTGTGTGTTTGAATGATATTTTTAAATTTGTATAAAAACCATTTATTTATTTTGGTCAACTTATAAAGTTCATCAATTCCGTACATATTATGATACAATGCAGTAGCAATAACCAACATTCTATCACAAGTTGGATTGATCAAATCATATTCTATGTTATTAATTGATACAATATTGGGTTCAAAACCATATTCATTAGTCATACGCATCGCCTTTTGAAAAGCCTCTTCAAAACTTCTACTAATACTCATAGCCTCACCGATAGATTTCATTGATGACCCTAATTTTCTTTCAACAAGAGGGAATTTGCCCAAGTCCCATCTCGGAATTTTTACTACACAATAATCCAAACTTGGCTCAAAACACGCTGATGTATTAGTCATTGTATTTTTAAGATCGGTCAAACAGTATCCTAGTCCTAATTTTGCAGCAATATATGCTAATGGATATCCAGTAGCTTTTGATGCTAATGCTGATGATCTAGACAATCGAGCATTTACTTCTATTACATAGTACTGTTTGGAATGTGGATCTAATGCGTATTGGATGTTGCACTCACCAATTATACCCAAATGTCTAATGATTTTAATTGATGCTTGTCTAAGCATATAGTATTCATCATTTGTTAATGTTTGTGAAGGGGCTACAACGATAGATTCACCTGTATGAATACCCAATGGATCAATATTCTCCATATTACAAACACTTATGCAATTATCCACCCTATCTCTAACTATTTCATATTCTACCTCCTTCCATCCTTTTAAGGATTTATCAATGATAACTTGTGTGGGTTGATCTGTTGTATATGGTATTGTTGTAGATAGTGTTGTAGATAATGTTGTAGATAATGTTGTGGCTAATAATTGCTCCAATTCTTCTTTATTATTAGCAAAACCTGATCCTAATCCACCTAATGCAAATCCACTTCTAACAAGCAGAGGGAATCCCATAGTTATAGCCTTTACTAATGCTTCCTGATAATCAGTAGATACAAATCCATCTGCTACATGTTCGTTGATATCCAGTAATATTGCTTTAAATGCTCCTCTATCTTCTGTGTTAATTATTGTCTGAATTGGTGTTCCTAATACACTGATATCGTATTTGTCCAGCACCCCATTCTTATAAAGATTTATACCACAATTTAATGCAGTTTGACCACCGAATGAGAGTGCAATGCAGTCTGGTCTTTCCAGTTTAATCACATTTGTAACAGACTCCAATGTAATAGGAAGGAAATACACTTTATCGGCGAATCCAGGCGATGTTTGTACAGTGGCGATATTGGGATTAATCAGGATTGTTATTAAACCCTCCTCTTTAAAAGCTTTAATCGCTTGAGATCCACTATAGTCGAATTCACCGGATTGTCCGATGGTTAAACCACCTGATCCTAATATTAACACCTTTCTATAAATATTTATTTTATCTGTATTATTTGTATTATTTATCCTATCTGTATTATCTGTGTTATCTGTATTGGCCCCCATAACAATATTTTTAAAAATGTTCATATAATTTGTATCACTATTCATGAAAATATCAAATAAGAATGCTGTATCTAATGGTCCAGGCTTTCCCTCTGGATGAAATTGAACAGAAAAGTAGGGTTTATGAGTGTGAATTAATCCTTCATTGGTGTTATCATTAGCATTCACAAACAGGTCATCCCATTTATCATCACTCAAGTCCATAGGTGGTTTAGATTTCCTAATTACCTCATATCCGTGATTTTGGCTAGTGATATAACATTTTTTGGATCCCATTAATGTACACGGTATGTTAACACCACGGTTACCATACTTCATTTTTTTCACAACAAATTGATTTGAAGCCAACGCTATTATCTGATGTCCTAAACATATACCAAATATGGGTATATTATTCTCATTTGTTTGCATAAATGTTTTCAATCTCTGTATTAGTACACCACAATCATTTGGATCACCTGGGCCATTACTAATAAATAGTTTATCAAAAGAAATGGATGTGAAATCATAATCCCACGGTACAACTGTTATCATCACATTAGTGTAACTTAATAATATTCGCAACTGATTATTTTTGATACCACAATCAATGACTAACACGTGTGTGGTATCTTTATTAGTTTCTCCAGATCTGTAAACCTTAACTTCTTTTGTTGATACCATATCAACCAAATTAACCAAATTAGGCACAATAGTAGACATATCTGATTGATTAAATACAATTTTAGCCATCATTGTACCATGTTCACGAATAATTTTAGTTAATGCTCTTGTATCAATTCCACTAATGCCTACAATTTTATTGGATTGTAACCATTGTTGGAAACATATACTATTTTCTTCCCAGTGCGAATATTCATTACTGCATTCTCCTACAACAATAGCTGATACACTAATATTATCTGATTCAAAGTTAGTTAACATTCCATACTTGTCTCTAGATTCGTTGGAATCCATATTTGGTACACCATAGTTTCCAATAAGTGGATAGGTCATAACCAATATTTGGTTTTTGTATGATGGATCAGTCATTGATTCACAATATCCAACCATACCAGTTTGAAATACAATTTCACCGCTTATAGTAAAATTATTATTACTAACATAATCACTACTATAGCCAAAAGATTGCCCTTTAAAAACAGAACCATTTTGTAGTACTAGGTATGCTGTTAACATATCGTTCATTTTAAATATGATTTAAATAACTGTATTTAAAATAGAATTCAATTTTTTATTTATGAATGCAGTAAATAAATAAAAAATAAGCTCGCCCATGTGATAGAGATCATTATATGGTTAACGATTGGTTCATTATGTGGTGATCACTAAGTACATGAATGGTAAAACATAATGGGGCTTATCTTTGACATCATATATAACAGTGTAAATCACATTCTATATCAGAATCGCCGCCCATGTGATAGAGATCATTATATAGTTAAAGATTGGTTCATTATGTGGTGATCACTAAGTACATGAATGGTAAAACATAATGGGGCTTATCTTTGACATCATATATAACAGTGTAAATCACATTTTATATCAGAATCGCCGCCCATGTGATAGAGATCATTATATAGTTAAAGATTGGTTCATTATGTGGTGATCACTAAGTACATGAATGGTAAAACATAATGGGGCTTATCTTTGACATCATATATAACAGTGTAAATCACATTTTATATCAGAATCGCCGCCCATGTGATAGAGATCATTATATAGTTAAAGATTGGTTCATTATGTGGTGATCACTAAGTACATGAATGGTAAAACATAATGGGGCTTATCTTTGACATCATATATAACAGTGTAAATCACATTTTATGTCAGAATTATTGATAATAGTATAGAATGAAATTCTATACATCCTTTAGTTTACTTCTATGAAGTAAACCACGTGCAATGTGATGGTAATCATTATATAAAGTTTACCATTGTGTTATAACCACCAAGTACATATATTGTAATACACAATGGAAAAAATAGAGATTGGTTCATTATATGGTGATAACTAAGTACATGAATGGTAAAACATAATGGGGCTTATCTTTGACATCAGATATAACAGTGTAAATCACATTTTATGTCAGAATTATTGATAATAGTATAGAATGGAATTCTATACATCCTTTAGTTTACTTCTGTGAAGTAAACCACGTGCAATGTGATGGTAATCATTATATAAAGTTTTCCATTGTGTTATAATCACCAAAATATGTATGATAATACACAATGGAAAAAATAGAGATTGGTTCATTATGTGGTGATCACCAAGTACATGAATGGTAAAACAGAATGGGGCTTATCTTTGGTACTCTATATAATAGTGTAAATCACATTCTATATCAGAATCGCCACCTATCATTGATGTCATAGATGAATAAAAATAAGATAATTACTTATAAAGTAAGAATAATCCACCAACAATAGCTATATTTTTCATCATATTTGAAAACTGACTCATATCATCATATATATTGTGATACAATATAGTGACTAATACAATAAAACATATTAAAGCACTAACCGCATAATTTGTATATATGTTAAATAAGATTAGTAGGCCGGCTACTAATTTAAAAATCAACACGATTAAGGCCACTAATGTTGGAAACATAATATTTTTTGATTCAACATCTCCAACAAAGTCACCGAAATTAAAGAATAAGCCCCTTATTGCAGTAGCTATGAAAAGAGAAGAAACAAGAACTCTTCCTATAATTTGTGGATTCATTATTTTATATTTATATATTATATAAAAAAATGACAACAAAATATGATTATACTATAGTTGGAGCAGGGCCATGTGGTTTGTCAATAGCATATATCTTATCACAGTACAATAAATCAGTATTAATAATAGACAAACACAACTCCGTTGGTGGATGTCATCGAGTAGAACGAGTTGATAACTATTTTACTGAACATGGACCACGTATGTATTCTGACGCATATGTAAATACAATCGCTCTTCTAGACAATATGGGATTAGATTTTTACGATTATTTTGTAGAATACAATTTTACACCTAATAGTGTTGTAAAGGAGTATATTAGAAAATTCAGTTTTAAAGAGATACTTATATTTGTATATTCCTTTTTAAAAATGATGATATATCCTGAATATAGTAGACAAATTACATGTCTGGATTTTATGAAATATCATTCTTTTAGTGATGAAGCCATTGATTCTATAGATCGTATATGTAGACTTATAGGAGGCGGTGGTTCTGATCGCTGTATGTTGTATGAGCTATTACAAATAATAAACCATAATGTATTCGATAAATTGTATCAATTAAAACGACCAACTGATAAGGGTTTATTTAAAGATATTAAAGAAGTTTTGTTGAAAACTAAAAGGATTGATTTTATGACAGCATCAGTTGTTGCATTGGTTAATAAACAAAATAAAATAGATCATCTAATTGTAAATAATAGTAAACATAATAATAGTAAACATAATAATAGTAAACATAATAATAGTAAACATAATAATAGTAAACATAATAGTAAACATAATAATAAACATAGTAAAATATACACTAATTGCTGTATATTGGCCACTCCACCAATGGAATTAGTACAGATATTACTAAATTCAAACAATACAGTAAAAAATGCATTTGGTAAATATGATCAACTATATAAATGGGCACTACGTACAAATTATAATACTTATATTCAAGTTATTTTTCATTGGACAACCCAATTACAACTACCAAAAGTGTATGGTGCTCCTTCTAATGATTGGGGCATCGAATTTATAATTCTTAGTGATTATATGGATTTTGGTTTAGATTTATCAAAGTCTAAAACAGTTATAAGTACAAGTATAAGTACACATAAGCGATCAACATATATCAAAAAAACACCTGATCAATGTACAGAAAGTGAGTTAATCAATGAAGTATTCAGACAATTAAAACAACGATTTCCCTCATTAAAAATGTATAACAAAGCACTACTTAATCCAAACATCACAAAAGTTGATGGAAAGTGGGTAAATAGTGATACATCATTTATAATGGGATCCACCTATATGGAACCAAAATCCCCTAAATTTGATAATTTGTATTCGGTTGGCACTCATAATAATAAAAGTTTTATAGAATTTACAAGTATGGAATCAGCCATCACCAATGGTGTCAGTTTATGTCATCATCTAATTAAAGATAGTAAAAATGATTATCCAATTAAAACTTCATTTACAGTTATGAGGCTGATATATATATTGTTGGTTTTAGTAGTTATTATATTTTTTTATAAATATATAATTATTTGATTAATTTAGTATCATGTTTATTTGATTCTATGCTTGATTCATTATTTGATTCATTACTTAATGCATTACCAAATAAATTATTCCACTTATTGACAACATAATGTAGTGGTTGTTCAACATGATTATAAACAGTGTTAACAAAATCAACATGTTCGTCCATTTTATTAGTTTGTGTTTTTATCTGTTCTATATCTGATTTTAATAGTTCTATATCAGTTTTTATCAATTTTATATCTGATTCAATTGCTACTATTTTAGTGAGTATAATTTCTAATGTACTTTCCATAGTTATATTTATCTAACTAGTGTCTAACTAATATCTAACTAGATTAGAAATAAAAAAGTTGAATAATAACTAGTATCATTAAACTTCATTATTAAACTTCATTATTAAACTTCATTATTAAACTTCCAAATCATATATGTCTAATCATGAAACTTTCGAGAATTATAGAAAATATACAACATATAATTACGTATTAGATATGACAAAATTGATAAAATTTGATGTTACTATAAAAAAATCAGGGCTTATATTTAATGAGTTAGTGAACAATAATGATATCATAGAACATTGTGATGGTGTCATTTTAAAAGAGGATGATAATTCATACCTAGTTCAATTACTTGTTCCAAAAAAATTAAATTGGGGGAGAGGATGTACTTTTCCCACAAGATACTATATTCTCTGTAAAAATGGACAAATGAGATTTTTCGATTATAAAGTACAGACCTTACAACAATCATTTGATAATTCAGTACCATATGAATGTAGTTGTTATGTTATCACATGGACACCAGTTACAATGAATCTAAATGACGATACAGATAATGATTTAGATAATGATACAATAGATATAACAGATACAACAGATATAACAGATATTACAGATGATATAGTTGATATATATAATATTGTAATATAGTTTAAAATATGTCTATAATAATAGTAATAGTATGAATACAGAATGGTACTGTTATATATTAAAAAATAATTATACTCATCATAAGAAAAGAACTTATAATGGCTATACTAATGATCCAAAACACCGTATAAGACAACACAATCAAGAGATAAAAGGTGGGGCTAGATACACTAAGAAATTTGGTAATAAGATGTGGGAGATGTATGTTCTAATCAAGGGATTTCCTAATGCACAAAATGCTCTTCAATGTGAATGGAGAATAAAACATCCGGATAATAAGAGAAAGAGAGATAACAAATATAATTCTCCCGTTGGGAGAGTAAAAGGTTTAAATGAAGTCTTAAAACTGGATAGATGGACTAACAGTTCAACTATAGATAACACTTTTAAAATGGATGTGTGGATTTTAAAAGAGTATGCCAAATATATTACAGATTTGAAGGATAATATAAATTTACATACTGTGGATAAAATAGATTTTGACACAGTAATTAGTAGAAATGTATATGACAATTGTAATTGTAATTGTAAAAAAGTGTTCATATTTAACAATATTCGTGTACCGCATTTTTCAAGTATAAAAGATTATTAGGCGTTGATGCCAATAATCGCATAAGCCACCCGTTTACCAGCATTACCCGTTTTTAGACTTTCTTCATTGCCACCTAATCCCAAATCATCTTCACCGGCATGAATGATTAAACTTCTGCCAATTATACTATGTGGGCCATTTAATTTAATCATATGATCAGTGAAATTAATTTTTGCACTTCCATCCAAACCAACTTCTATGTTGCCCAAATCACCCACATGCCGAACATTTGATTTAGGTCCACCATGATGCATATTAGTTGGATTAAAGTGCCCTTTTAAGCTTTCACAACATTTGGTCAGATCACCTGATTCATGAACATGAAAACCATGTTTGCCTGTTGTAAGCCCTTTAACTTCACCATAGATTTTGACTAAATCATCTGATGTATTTTCAAAATGAATAGTACCGGTAATAGTATTAGTGTTAGTGTTAGTGTTATCACAAGATCGAATGAATGCAATTGCTTTATCTATAAGCACTATATTTTGATTATCTAGATTACCACCATCTTGTAAATTATGTTGTAGATTATGTTGTAGATTATGTTGTAAGACATTGATGTATTTTGCCTTATATTTTTTATATTTAAGAAAATAACTCATATACTATATCATTTGAAAAATATTGAAAAAAAATTATCATTTGGAAAAATATTGAAAAAAATTTTAAAAATGTATAATAATATAAAATCAGAAATTAAACCTTACTATATATGTTACATACTACGATATGCGATGTAAAATTTGATTCACTTCTAATGAATGCATCCGGTTGTTGGTGCACACACACTGATGAGCTAGATGATATATATGCTTCATTTAGTGGGGCAGTAGTATCTAAAAGCAGTACCGTTGAACCAAGAAAAGGAAACAGTTTGCCAAGATTTTATCAAGATGAATTAGGAACAATAAATTCGATGGGTGTACCTAATTTCGGTTACAAATACTACCTCGATCACAGTGAAGTAATAGAATATAAACCATATATTCAATCAATCATGCCTTTTAACATAGATGAGATGAACCTTATGCTCTACGATATAAATAGATTATCAAAAAAGGACGATATAAATAGATTATCAAAAAAGGACGATATAAATAGATTATCAAAAAAAAAGGTTCCTTATTTTGTGGAATTAAATCTATCATGTCCTAATATTATAAACAAATCTATAGTTGGTAATGATTTTGAATCTCTAGACATATATCTAGACAGTTTGAATCAATTGAATCTATCCAACTTGATTGTTGGATTAAAACTACCACCATACTATGAATTCAGAACATTTGAACAGGTTAGTAATTTAATTCAAAAGTATTCAAATAATATAGGATTTTTGACCACTATAAATAGTGTAGTTAACGGTTTACTTATAGATATCGACAATCAAACAACTAGAATTAATCCTAAAGATGGGTATGGTGGAATTGGTGGAGAATACTGTAGACCAACAGCATTGGCCAATGTTAATCAATTTTATAAACTGTTGGGAGATCGATTGGATATTATTGGTTGTGGGGGAGTATCAACGGGTGCTCATGTGTTTGAACACATCCTATGTGGAGCATCTGCAGTACAGATAGGATCACAACTAGTTAAAGAGGGACCAAAATGTTTTACACGTATTGGTGAAGAATTAAAGAAGCTGATGAGAAACAATAATTATAAAGAAATAGAGGAGTTTAGGGGTAAATTACAAGTAATCGATAACATACAATGAACAATATACAATAAACAATATACAATAAACAATATACAATGAACAATAAACAATATACAATGAACAATATACAATCTACAATGAACAATGAACAATATACAATAAACAATATACAATCTACAATGAACAATATACAATCTACAATGAACAATATACAATCTACAATGAACAATATACAATCTACAATGAACAATATACAATGAACAATATAAAACTTTTACAAATTGAAGATACTCCTGAATTTAGACGCATACTCAACAACTTGTCCAACCTCTAACTTATCATTTGCTTGTAAACCATCCAGAATTTTGTTTATATCAACTTGTAAATTGGTTTGTGGATTATTCGCTTGCAAATCAGTTGGGTTCATTGATAAAAGTTTATTAATAACAAACATTATTATCTGTTCACCACCATAATTACATATGTAATCAAGACCAGATTTTCCATTTTTATCGAGTAAAAACATATTAGCACCGCTATCTAATAAATATTGTATTTTATCAATTTTTTTACTATAATATGCATCAAATATAGCTAATTGTAATGGTGTCCATTTATCACTTTCAGTAGGCAAGTTAATATCCAATCCAATACTGATAACATAATCCAATATATCCAGTTTACCCCATCTAGCCACACAGTGTATAAGATTCCAATTAGTGCCACCAGCATTGTTACTGTATATAGTTTTTACAACGATGTTACCACCTATGTCGATACTGTTATCAATTATATGCACGATTATGTTGGATGGAGCATGTTGCAAAATTGATTCCACTTTTTGACCTATATCACTTAATGAAAAACTCGTGTAGTTAAGGAGATCATTAAAATTTTTACTATCAATATTAGCATGAATTTTGCTCTTATTCATTGTGTAACTACGTTTCATTTCGGATTCAACATATCGTAAATCGTTTAGAGATGGTATGTATTTGGTCAAATCATCAATAAAACTTTTAAATGGTACAATTAAAATGTAGTTAGGATCTATAGTTACATCTGGGTTTGTAGGACTAATTAAACCGTGGTCATTGATCCATTTTTCTAATTCATTCGCTTCATATATTACACCATCATTGGTGATTACGGGATTTAGATATATTTTTTTTGATAGAGGACAAATTAAGTCTTCGATTATTGTGGTGATCTGACAAAGTTTATTGGGATTATCAGAGTTATCAGAACCATTAGAGTTATCAGAACCATTAGAGTTATCAGAACCATTAGAGTTATCAGGACTATCAGAGTCATCAAGACTATCAGAGTTATTAGGACTATCAGAGTCATCAAGACTATCAGAATTACAAATATTAGTTGTATTAGTTGTATCAGTCATTATTTATAATAATACACTTTATTATAATAAATAGTTTATTTGATATATGTATAATTTATCAATTTTATCAACTTTTTTCATAAATTTTTGCCAGCGAATTCTCCAAACAATTCTTCAGCCATCATATCATAAATCTGTGCGGCTTCATATTCAGATTGTATATTGGTGATTTCATATTTTTTGCCATCTTTTGTTATATAGGCAGTCCACAACCGATCATCATTTTTTTTCTTTTTCGCGATCCTTACACCTTTATAGTTATTTTTACTATTTGTTGACCTAGTAGTATTATAACTATTTTCTTTTTGAGTACACACTCTTAGATTTTCTAGTCGGTTATCTCTTTTGTTTCTGTTTATATGATCCACCACATAGCCTTTTTTAACATGAGGAACAATTAATCTGTGCATTTTTATGCCAACAGCCAGATTTTCCTTTTCTTCCTTATTTGTAATTGTTTTTGTTAATGGGCTGGGATATCCAATTGGATAACCACCTTTACTTAAATACCAAGAGTAATCACAAATAATAGGTAAACTCTGCTTGGATATAATTGCATAAGCCTCCTTATCATCTGCATGAGATCCTAATAATTCAAGTTCAATAGAGTCACATTCTTCTAGGGAATAAACTATCTGATCCCCTTTTAGATATTTACTTATTGTGTTTGTTTTCATATATGACTGTATATATGATAAGTAGATATAAATCTATAAATCTAAATTTATTCTAAATTTATTCTAAATCTAGTGACATTTTATCGAGATCCTCCAGTAATGCATCCATCATACTTGTAATACTTTGAACATTTATATCAGTATTACCACCAGTATTTCCAATATTTCCAATATGGTTGGAAGGTCCAGTAGGAGCCATAGGACCAGTAACACCAGTTGGGCCAGTTGGGCCAGTTGATCCAATTTGACCAGTTTGTCCAGTTGCCCCGCAAAAACCAATAGGACTCATAGGTCCTATATCACCAGTGGAACCAACATATCCAATTGGACCGTCATATCCAATTGGACCGTCATATGTTATAGAGGATTGTCGCCAAGGTGTTACATAATAGTTATTTCCAATAGATTTAAAAGAATCTAATGAACTAGACATGCTATATTGTCCGATTGGACCAGTTGGGCCAATTGATCCAGATGTACCAACTGATCCTGTAGGACCAATCTCACCAACAGATTCAATTGATCCATTTGATTCATTTGATTCACTTGATTCATTTGATTCATTAGAATTCTCTGATCCCCATACACCCCATATTCCGTATGGTCCCCAACTTAGTGCATATTTTGGTTCTACTGTACCAAAATCTCCAGTAGGACCTATATATCCAGTAGGACCTATATATCCAGTAGAACCAATATATCCAGTAGAACCAATAGATCCAGTAGGACCAGTGGGAGCTATAGGATCAATGTCTCTGTTTAGATTAGTATTATTTTGATTTCCCATATTTATTATTGTAATTATACTTTTTGTTTTTAAATGGTTTTTGTTTTAAATGGTTTTTGTTTTAAATGGTTTTTGTTTTAAATGGTTTTGATATATGTATTTTTTAATAATCAAATATCGAAATATTAAAAAAATTATAAACTGGTATCAGTATTAGATTCTGGTATATTGGATATACTATTAGGTATATAGGATTTGCTACTAAGTCCATTGATACCATTGATACCATTGATACTACCAATACCAGTAGGGTTAGTAGCATTTTGTAGAGAATCAATGAACATATTTAGTGGAGACATAATAGATTGTAGAGATGGTGCATAATCTGTTGGTTTTGTAGGAGATCCACTCATAGGAGATCCATTCATAGGAGATCCACTCATAGGAGACCCATTGGAACCGGTTACACCAATTACACCAATGGATCCACTAGTGACACTAGGACCGGTAGCACCAGTAGCACCAGTTACACCAGTTACACCAATTACACCACTTGATTTACCACTAGTTTTACCACTAGTTTTGCTGCTAGTTTTACCACTAGGACCAGTAGCCCCTACATTACCACCAATACATGAAGTATATGGGTTAACACAATTTAACGGGCCTAACGATTTCATCAATTCATTGAAATTTATACCATATGTGGATACTGGCATTGATGTTGGCATTGATGTTGATGTGGGTTGTTTAGTTCCAACACCCATAAAATACTCTAATAAATATAATATAATTGACTTATTATTGTATGTATTGATACAGCGATTAACTATATATCCATAAAAAATGGTAAATATTAGTGTGGGCATAAAATCAACGATACTACAACAAATATTTTTGATCATACATAGTCTTTTATAATCCTGATAACATCCATATAGCCAACATATTTGTCTATACAAATATTGCATAAACCTGTATGTTACATAGGCGGTTATTAGAAAGCTAATTGTGAGAAGATTGCCATAAAATATATCAAAGAAATCCATTATTTATTGCTATTTATTACTATAAATATGTAATGTGGCTAACGTTTAAGTGTTTTCTAAAAAAAATGGACTTAAAGAATTTTTTGTGGATTATTTATCATCATACATATCATCCGCACTACACACTCGAGAAGATTTGTCACCATTAACGGTATCGTCGGAATAATTTTTGAGGATACTACGAATATGTCTCAAATTATTCATTTTTTCAGTTACTTTAGCTTGTTCTTCCATGGCATTATCTTTATTGAACATATCTATTGTCATTTCTAAAAGTTTACGTACCATTGTATCAAGTAGATTTACTGCAACATTTCTGTAAATATTTTCTGCGAGTTTATCCGATACAGCTTTAAGATAGGCACGATTCCATACTTCACTATAAATCTCAACTTGTATTCGATGATTATTTTTGTTGAATGTATCATATAATCCGCCATGGAATATGAAATGCTGAGGATACATTTGAACAAGATGTCTGTTAATCTCTATAGCTGAAATGTGTGGTCTCTTTTCAGTGTTGATCATTGCTTCAATACTGAATTTGATGTGTGAATTATAAGCTTCACTACCGATTACATTAACAATATATTCTGAGAATTTTTTGGTTAGATCATCATTACATTCAGGATCATTATTAAGATACTCCATGATCATCTCAACAGTAATGTTGTAAACAATATTTTGAATATTGTCGCCACCTAATAGACTGGCAAAATATCTCCGTAAATATGTGTTCCACCGCATTCGCTTTTTACCCTGATCATCATCAACGACTATATCGAAAATTGGTAGAGTGGCTGCCAATGTACACTCCTTTTTGTAAGCATTGACTAAAGTATTACCATTTACTAACACTGGTGATACAAGACCGTAACTAAATAGTTCTTTGAATTCATCCTCTTTTAATGGATGTGGATCAGTGCGATTGTTACTGTGATATTTGAAGATATTAGAATCCATTGATTGACTGGACATTTTAGGTGTTTCAATCGTATCATCATCATCTTTAAATGTTTCTTCCATGTAGGTGTTAATGGCATTCTTGAATGTTTTCTTCAAAGCTTCTTCAAATTCAGCCCTTTCCATGGAGCTACCAACTAATTTTCTAATCAATAGTTCTAATTTCATAGCAAGCGCCTTATTTGGATCATTGACAAGATTAGTTAAGAATGATTCAGAATTTCGCAAGTCATCTATTTTTTTGTCAATATCTGCAATTAATTGTGGGATATTATGTTGAATTTTACTAAGTTGAAGATCACCAATTTTTTTTCTTAACATTTTGACACCACTTGGGGAGAAGTTAGGTTTGTCTTTGAAAAATTCCTCTTCTTCCAATATTTTTTGTTGGACAGTTATGCCATTGTCATCATCATTGTTATTTTTCAAAAGCACTGATACCCAACCGTTTCCTAGGGCAAACTTATTCCCCTTCAGCATTTGTTCGATGATTTCAGTATGTTGCTTGACAGTAAGATCCATTTTTGTGATTACACCAATCGATTCTTCTCTTCTTTTATATTTACTTACAAGTTGTAAGGCCATATTAGTAGCAGGATCACTCGGTGCAGCAGTGATAACAAGAGGAATATTATTACGGTTTTGTATATATTCAATTGTCATCTCTTTTACCAGTTTGGGCAGATTGTCACTTACACCTTCTGTTACAACAAACAAACCAGGTAAATCAACCATAGAAATGTTCGTCACATCTGGTGAATAGATAGTGAGATTTATAATGGTAACATTTGAATTTGAATTTAATCTATTCACCTCATGTTTTGCAGATTCAATGGTTGATAATTCTTTATCTCCAACTTTGAATTTTACCATATCATCTCTTATAGTTGTAATATTAATTGGTTTCATTGTACACATACCCATTTTTTTAGGTAGTATATCAAACCCGATAATGGCTTCAACAACACTACTTTTACCAGCTGATTGAGGACCAATTGCTACTGGTTTTGGTAGACCTTTTAATACAATTCCATGTTTTGCCAAATTTGAAATAGCAACAAAAAGTGGTTTGCTATCATTGTATGTAGCATATGATCGACGATTTATGATCTGTTGACTCATAGTCTGTCGACCCATAGTGTTTGGACCCATGATATTTGGACCCATGGACTGACCCATAGACTGACCCATAGACATATGGGTGGGTCGAGTATTTAGAACAGTACGAAAATTATAGTAACATTTATTAGCAATACCTCTAAACATATATTATGTGTACAATGGTCTATTTTGGCATATGGATATTTATATGAATGAATTTCAATTTTTTTTATGAGCTAAAAGTGAATAAAAACAAATTCGAACAAATAAATAAATTCTATACAAAATTTATGTTGATGGGTCAATTTTTTTTATGAGCTAAAAGTGAATAAAAACAAATTCGAACAAATAAATAAATTCTATACAAAATTTATGTTGATGGATCAAACAAATTCGAACAAATAAATAAAAAATGGGGCTGGTTTTGTTAGTATGCCAATACAGATGGCTCTACAGATATAGTGCTATTTTCACCCAATTTTGTCCACATTTTTATATAATTTTGTAAATGTATTGTTGATAAGGAATTTGCATAAAAGTTATCAAAAAATAGGACAAATTTATAAGCACCAGTAAATGATTTTACAAATGATATTTTAAGATTAACGCCGTATTTATAATTAATAATATCAATTAAAGATTCTAAATGTATTAACTTGTAAAAAGGTGAATATTTTATTTCAAAATTGTTAATAATTACTTTATCATTCTGAGTTATCTTATCATGAGTCTCTCTTTTTTCACAAAGTGCTTTATACGTTTTTGCTAGAACTGTATTAAATCCTATACTTGTTTTAATATCTTTTGTCTCAATTTTAAAATTTAATAATTGCTCTAAATTCTTCTTTTGTAATTCATTGAATTCATCCTTAAGCAATTCATACAGTTCATTATTACCCGACCAGCCATACAAAATAATCATTATACTAATTAAATATGATTGTACAATTATGTATAGTGTAGTTTATTCAATTTTTTATTTAAGGGATTTGACAAATTTTTATCAAGTTATTTTTCAATAAGTGTAAATTTATATATAGAATAATCAAATTTTCTCTATCGAATATATATATATATATGAGTAGTGAGAATATATTCAATACTGCATCTGGATTACAGATGTGTACTCCTGTGTACGTTTATGTAATAATTTCAATTATAATGGCATTATGTGGATTGTCTATGGCAATATCTTATAATACTGTATCATCAGGTATTGTCACTTTAATTGGTCATTTAATATTGATCGTTATTTGTGCAGTACTATTATGGCTAGTATGTAATATTCCAACTGTTGGATATGCACTTGCATGGGTTGCAGTAGGATTATGTATAATAGTAAATATCGGCACATTGATGGGATATGTGTCTAGTATAACCAAAGTGTAAAAATATATAACCAAAGTGTAAAAATATATAACCAAAGTGTAAAAATATATAACTAAAGTGTAAAAATATATAACCAAAGTGTAAAAATATATAACCAAAGTGTAAAAAATATCACTAGAGTGTAAAAAATATATGTTGTATAATTATACAACATATATTTAATGCAAGATATAGCAGATAATGCTGACTTATTGTGTGACAATAATGTGCCATGTATGTTAGGGTGGAATAAATTGTATAATAATAGATTGTATAATAACAGATTGTATAATAATAGATTGTATAATAAACTTAATAAAAAATCAAATAATATAAATACTAAATATATACCATATATGTTAAATTGGTCAAAAATATACGGAAATAATCCTACTGAAGAACTAGGAACAAGTTTAACTCACTTGGGTGGATTATCTGGTGCACCAGATACAGATAGCAATTATAATTCCAGAACACCAGGCATTACATATGGAGCGGATGTCATAGAAGTGGACACCAGATATCCTTACTACGATGTGATAGTATCACAACGTGTTGATCCAAGATGGTTGGCAGAAAAACAGGAAGAAACTTTTATGAATAGAACTAAGATTAAAAATGAACCTGTTGTGAAAACATATCGTGATTTAAAACTGTCACCAATTTCAGATCAACAATATGAAAGCTATGAACCAATTATATATACAGAGGAATATAATTATCCAATGCCGACTATCCCATGTAATGTAAGTGATAATAGTTGTCAAAGTGATAATAGTTGTCAAAGTGGTTGCCAAAATGGTTGCCAAAATGGAAGTCCAAATGGAGATCCAAATGGAATAGAACTATTTACCAGTCGATCTAGTAGTGAACTTGATATTCGATCTATAACGGATACCAATGTAGGAGTTGGATTTATTTGGAAAGTAATATTAATAGTTTTGGCATTTTTTATAATTTATTATATTTTTAAACAAAAGTAGTTGTTTTTCATCATCGTTGTCTCCAGTTATCACTATTTGATGATCTATAGGTCGATCTAGCTCTGGATTGATCTGTGGTTTGATTAGTGGATTGATCTGTGGATCGATCTGTGGATTGATCTGTAGATTGATCTATGGATCTCTGTGGTCGTCTTTCAGCAACATCCAATGGCCTATATGGTTCTCTGTACTGTTGTCTATATGGTTCTCTGGATGGTTCTCTATATGGTTCTCTGGATGGTTCTCTATATGGTTCTCTGGATGGTTCTCTGGATGGTTCTCTGGACGGTTCTCTATATGGTTCTCTGGATGGTTCTCTTGATGGTTTTGTACCGACAGTAACCCATTTATTTTGATTTGCATCAGAATTATTTCTTAGATGTGGTGGAATATATGATGATTTATGTTCAGATACTACTGGTGGTGAAATTGATATGGGAGCCACAACTGGAGCCATTGTTGAAACTGATGTGGGAGTCATAACTGGAGTCATAACTGGAGCCACAACTGGAACCACAACTGCAGCCACTGCTGGAACTGATATTGGAACTGGTGTAACTATGTTATCACATATTTCAGGTGGACTACAACTACTATTGGCTTTAATTTCATTGATTTTGATGGTATTAACAACAATTTCTGATCCATTATGAATGATCTTAACCGAAGGGGATATATCATTAAAGTCATCAAATAGATGCGTGGTTTTTTTCACTGATTGTACTGATTGTTTTTTTAACTTTTTAAGAGCAATTTCTTCTTTTTCTTTTTGGAGTTCAACAACTGCTTGATTAAATGCAATCGTCAAATTTTTAGCTTCATTAAATATGTCATCTTGTTTGTTACCATGAACAAAGTTGATAATTCTACGAGTACATTCATCTCCAACATGTGCATATGCAATCCAAGATTCACCAACACGACCAGCTCTTCCAGCAATTTGGAAAATAGTGTTAATAGAATGTTCTTCTGCTACTTCATCATCAGTTATAGTATGTAAAAATGCATAATTTGAACCGTTACAAAAACTTATATCCGCTATGAGGAATGCAAGTTGCCTATCTGCTAACATGCTTAATACAGTATCTATATATTTTTGTGGTAACATAGGATTATTTTCACTATAGACACCAATACCAGCAAATAATAATCTTAAAATTTCATCACTTACACCTGTATCTAGTGGTATATTTTCCAGATTAGTACAAGGCTTCAATAATTTTTTATCAATAATTTTTATCATATGTGGTGCAAATCTTTCTAAATGATAATTGGTATTAACACACAGTTCATTTGGAAAATTTAAAGTTGGATATTGTTCACTCATTTTCTGTGCTAATTTAGATCTCTCATCATCATTTTTGATAGATGTATCGAGTTTATTAAGTCTCTTATTATATTCCGCTATACTATTTAGATAATCTTTAATAATTTTGTTGATGGGCGGACATTTTTTGAATAAAGATGTACTCATTCGGAGTGCAAACTGAATAGGATCTTTAAAGACACACAAACACGAACCCATATACTTATACGCATCAGTTGTAAAAATATTTTGAAATTTCAATATAATTGGATTATCTGGATTATCTAGATTATCTAGAGTAGTATCTGCGCTAGAATTAGCCTCATCATCCCATGCAAATAATACATCATCCTTATCGGTTTCAACAGCATCTCCAATATGTAAGAAATCAATAGGAGATTCACATACTCTAGCAATTATATTATCATCACCTAATTCTACTAATTGTTCTAATAACATAATTGCAACTTTTTGTATTTCACTTTGACATAGATTATGTACATCTTTGAAATATGATTCCAAGTCGATAACATTTGTTACACCCAGACTTTCCATAGTTGTTTTCAACTTGTAAACAACTGGAGCAGGTAACATTCTGTCTATAAATGATTTTGTCTTTAATTGTTCAATTATATGAGTTAATTCAGCTACTGTTTTACATCCAGTGTATGGTAAAATAGTTGTACCATTAAAATTAATCATTTCACAGCCAATCATAGATTCCTTAGAACACACTACATGAACCTCTGCATCTTGATGTCTGGATTTGAAATGGTCTATGATTTCGGGAATCTCTTCAGGGGATGGTAATGTAGCAGAAGACAGAATAGTCCTTTTAGGAGCCAAAGCCAAGACCTTGGCCACCGCTTTCGTTGTGGGATTATTTGGAGTATCTGCTCCAGCTGTAGGTTCATCAATGAACAAAATATAATCTTGACTCTCCTGTAATAATTTAATTGCTGTAACAAGATCAGCAACAATTAATATTCTTTCTTCATTGGATGGACAATTGAAACTGTTAATTATTTTCACTGCACCATTTGAATCAATAATACCGATAGCAAAAGGTATTTCCATATTGTAAGCCATTTTACATATTTCACGTCTTACTGTTTCAACACTACATACGAAGAGAAGCTGAGTTGAATTGATTACGCCATTTGCCTTTTGTATCACTCTATTACATTCTAAGTATGTCATAAGTGCTGCATTTGTGGATGTTTTACCTTGTCCAATCGTAGCATTATAACAGATTAGAAAGCTAACATAATTTTTTACAATGTCCATTACTCGACATTGACTATCATAAGGTTTAATCGACAAATTTGAAAAAACAGTATCATACTTTGTACTAATACACAATTTAGGATGTTTGCTGAACATTGTTTCAAACTTGAATTTGCATTTTATGATTAGGGCATTATATAATGTTCGTAAATCTTCACATGCAATCTTTGATATATTTTCAAATTTATCTATATTATCAAGAGTCTTGGCAATACCAACTGTTAATTCATAACAATCTTCTTCATTATTTTTAGCCTTCAAATGACTTTTTGCTAAATACATAAGGCCAACTAATCTCACTTCTGCATATTCAGCTCCGAATGCAAATCTACAATTTATTTTTTTGTGAGATATGTTTAAGGTTTCAAATACATCCTTAAATAAGTCTTTGGCTTTTCTCAAAGTATTTTCTTTTATTATATCTTCTTTCGATTTTGATTTCTTTGGCGGACCCTTTCTAGCATTTTTACCACTTTTGGGTTTCTTAGGTTGTTTAGTATTTGTATTTGTATTTGTAGTTGTATTTGTATTTGTATTCATGTTTGTATTCATGTTTGTACAAAGAGCCTTATCAACAATACCCAGTTTAACCAATTCTGGTCGAATGGCTAGATAGACATCATCTCCTACAGTTTTGATTTTAATATTTGATGGAGGTTCATAATTATCATTACCCAAACTGGATATTGCTTGTATTACTGCCATACCGCGTTCATCATATTTTTTTTCTATCGTATTCCAACTGTCTATACCGAATTTACCAAATCTGGTATTATCTGTTGCTCCGGTTGATAATGTAGTATAGTATGTTGGGTCAACATCGATTTTATTAATTTCACTTGTGTGATCATCGTCGTAATCATAGGTGATTTCTCCGTTATCCATAATTGATATATATAGAACTATAAAATAGTCTCTTTATATTGATTTATCGCATATGATATATCATATAAAGGGAATTTCAATTTTTTTATTCATTTGTGAGTATGAATAAAAAAATTAGGATGAGGAAAAATCATTTGACGAAATTTCAATTTTTTTATTCATTTGTGAGTATGAATAAAAAAATTAGGATGAGGAAAAATCATTTGACGAAATTTCAATTTTTTTATTCATTTGTGAGTATGAATGAATAAAAAAAGAAGCATAAGAAAAATTAATATATTCTAATATTCGGTGACCATGGTCCATATATATATCTAATATCAACACAATCAGATCTATCAACAATTATTTTTGTTACATTTATATCCACTAATTTAGGAATCCACTTATTAAGTATTTCATAATCAGCACAATCAATTATCCAATTTATCCATTCTTTAGTATATATTTCTACATTAGATTGAATAAATTTAATAAATTTACCATAAAACCCTTTATCAGTTTTATCAGTTTTATCGGCTTGATTACTTATAGTGGATACAACATTATTCCATTCTATTTGATTCAAATCCATTGTTTGTAACGATTCTAATACACTTATATGTTTGTCACTATATTTGTATGTACTTATATGTAGAGTCAAATTATTTGGATCACATATTTTATTGGATCGTTTGTATCGTTTCATAATTTTATGATAGCTACTACGACACAATGTGAGACATATATTAAATTGGTCTTTATCATACATAGTTTTCATATCTATCATATTTTGTAGTGGCCAGCACCTATTAAGTTGAATATTTTTACTATGTGCATAATCCCAAATAGTTTCTACATAGTGAGGACATATAGGATATATCAACGTCAGATGAACATCCAAATATTTTTTCAACATAGTTAAATTTTGTTCAATAACTTTATTTTCATATTTTGATCGATAATTATCTCTTATTGTATAGAGTCCGTGAATTCCATCCACGACGACTTTCTGAAAATCCATATCCATATAATGTTTAGTTGTTTTTTCCACAGTCCAATCCAGTTCAACGCCAAATACTATATCCCAAAAATTAGTTGAATTTGTTGCATATGTTGAATCTGTTGAATTTGTTGAAAATGAATCAATGATACTAAAACACCACTCCTTTTCAGCAGTTAGTTTTAAAATGATATTATTTACATTATTGTCAGTGAAATTAGCATCATCTGAAAATGATCCGGACATAGCCAATGACATTCTTGTAGGATCAGCACCGTATTTTATGATAGTATCAGATAATGTTAAAAAGTTACCAGTGCTCTTACTCATTTTCATTCCATTGAGTAAAATATGACCATTAACATGATAACGTTGTGGCCACATTTTATCATTATCCCATATAGCAGCATGATTGTAGATGCACATTGTTAGATGATTGGATATCAGATCTTTACCGGATACTCTCAAATCAACTGGATACCAATAGAGAAATTCATTTCTCATTGCCATTACAGTTTGACATATATCGACATCAATTGACTTATACTTATTACCGTTCAAAAAAAGACAATCCCAAAAGTCTTGATCAATAAACTCGATCGGGATTTTTTCGATCTTGTCAGCTACAGTGTAGTATGCCATATATATAGTAGAATCTGATAAAGAGTCAATCAAATATTCAGTATCTAATAGTTGTGTACCCAATCCAATTGATCTAGAAACGGGCCATTGATTAATCCATTCACAGGCTTTAAGCATACTATTTTTAACAGCATCATTTGTAGTCACTAATTTTTGAGATTCATATTCAGTCACCTTATTTTTCCAACCTATTTCACCATAATCAATAAACCATTGATCAATTATTGCCACTACACAGACACTATTAGATCTAGATACAACTAATTCTTCCGGTTCATAATATTTAATACGCTCACCAAGATTGTCACCTATACAATTTTCATCGTTTTTAATTGTAGCACATATACAGGTACCATAATTTATAGGTATATTTGATTTTATAATTGAAATAGTTGGTTCCCTATCCCTATATATATGGAGCCCAACTAATTTATCACCACTTATACAGATATCTATAACGGTGATATCTGGCCATATTGTAGACTGATACTGTATATTCCTAATTGCTTCAGTTCTACAGATGTATATATTATTCTGCATTCTAAACATCCGATACATACACTCAGGATTCACTAATATATTTGTAAGTGTAATACAATCCATGTTTGGTATATTTTTTATGGTGGCTAACAGATATATGTTTTCATAGCTGGTACCATGAATATCAACAGAATATGTATTATTGTCCAATTTGAATTTATATAATATGTGTTCTCTAATACCAACCCCTTCTCCAATACTTCTATCATGATCAGCACAAGGTTGATTATCCTTAGGAGAATATATGATAGGTTTTTTACCATATACTAATTTGCCCCCTTGTTGCAATTTATTAAACTGCCATTTAACAAACGAATCATAATATGGGTTCATATTAGTAGTTACAAAAGATCTAGTAAAGTCAGCACTAATACCGAATTGATTAAGATCACTAATTGCTCTTTTTGGAAAATATTGTAACCAGTAGTAGGGATCAACAAAATTGGGAATTTCACTTTCAGTAACACCCATACTCTTCAATATAGAATATTGACTATGTTGTCCAGTTATACTGTCATCACTTAATTCCTGTTTTAGTTTATTGGCACACGCCACAATAGGTGTTCCAGTTCCATGAAAACCAAATGGAAACAGAACATTATATCCATTTAATACATAAAACCTACTAATAAATTCCGCTTTTGAAATAGTGTATGCATGTCCCAAATGTAAAGTTCCATTCATATAAGGATAGGGAAATGTTACAAAGAATTTTTTATTATTATTAAAATCATATGTACATGTGGTATTTTTCCATTTATTTTGTACAGTTAGTTCATCTTGTATAATAGCATCGCGTTTTTTTGTAGGGGATATATTATTTATATCTGCCATTGGTATGATTATTTATTTATAGATAAAAATGTAACCATTTCATTTATCAATTTTTTATGAAAAATTTGAAAATTAAAAACTATATGAGTCACATAATATATGAGACATATTATTATGTGACAATAGAATGTCTTCATCTGATTTAACAGATACAACAGATACAACAGATACAACAGATACAACAGATCCATTCGATATAAATTGTCCATGGATGATTTATCGTATGCTAAGTAGAGTTGGTAACATATGTCATGGATGGCAAAATTTTGAAATATATAAAAGAGAGTCAATAAGATTGTACAATTATTTACAGGAAGTTCAGACAACAATAGATAAAAAAACTGTTCTATTTATTGCGATAGGTGCTGCAGCAGAAGAAATAGTTTCTGATTCTAAATATAATAGACATGACCAATGGAGACAATTATTTCCACATTATATTGAAATGGCAGCAACTACTAACGTGCCAGTTAAAGTAGTTATTATTTCACCCAATGAGTCATTTGAAAATGATAATTCTAATTATCAAGATCCTGCATTTATCTCTATGACCAATTGGGATTTTAATTGGAAAAAGTTACATAATGGAAGATATAAGAGTGATAGATATGACGTGAGTGTTGACATATTTTGTACACCAATGATGTGTGAAGATATGGTAGCCAATCAGCGTGTTATAAAAAATGTAAAAAATATGGAAGACCTAACTTCTGTCGAGGTTTATCGTAATATAATAAAAAGTATGGAGCAAACCGTAAATGATGTAAAATTCATAGAACTATTTTATAAATCATTCGGAAATTTGTTAGATACAGTTGAAAAAATGGGTGGTGTTATCGTATGCAATTCATATGCAGTATTTCATATAGAGTCCACCCCATCTAAATATAAGAATTATTACATGTTTCCAAAAATAACAGAATTTTTTGCAAACAAATATCCACAAAGAATATTGAGTGAATGGATATACACTCTAAGCTGTACATATACAGTTATGCACACAGGAAATACAATTCATAAAATTATATACACATACATAGATTATACAAAAAATTTAGGATCAGTAAATACACTATTTGTATGTGATAAAGATGATAGATTGCACATATATTTTGTAGAATATAATTCAACATATACACTAACAGAATCAGTATATTTAGCAAAAACTACACCATGTTCATCGTTGGTAGCCAATATATCAGTGTATGGTGATGTTGATTGTAAAGACTATATATCATCATACAATAGGAGTTTCAATTTAAGCAAATATTTAAATGTTATCTACACTGATTTAGACAGTATACTTGTAAAAAATAGAACATACATAAAAATAGAACATACATAAAAATAGAACATACATAAAAATAGAACATACATAAAAATAGAACATACATAAAAACATCTAAAATGTGATATATTTTATAAATGGTAAAAAGAAATCCAATATTTCTTCCCATGTAATCCTATTTTGTTTATTTGTGCTGATGTAATTATAAACATAATATATGTCTCCATCATATTTGGATTCCTTAAAAAAATTTATAAACATATTTTTCTCAACAGATTCGCCATCCGTAGTTAATTTTTCAAATGTCATCGGTAGTTTGGTAGCCATGACAGAGAATGCATTACCATAATCATAGAATGTACTATCAAAAAATTGTTTATCTATACAGAAATTTATAAATTTCATTATCTCCCTATCATCTATACTAACATTTTCCTTTTGAATTAATATGATATCATGTTCTTCATCATATTCTTCTATATTATTTATGTTATAATCTAATTTCATACTATTAGTGTTTGGATAATCTGGCGGATTGTCTGGATTGTCCGGATTGTCCGGATTATCTGGAGTATCTAGAGTATCTGGAGTAGTCAAGTTGATAGATGTGGAATTGGTTAAACAATCTGAATTGTCTATATTATCTGAAGTATCTGAATCATCCGAACCACTCAAACTATTTGAACCACTCGAACTATTTGAACCACTCGAACTATTCGAACCACTCGAATCATCTAAACTATCTGAATTATCTAAACTATCTGAATTATCCAAACTATTTGAATTATCCAAACTATTATCTATATCACCATCAGAATTTATATTATTGACTATAACATTTGAATTAAAAAAATCATCATCATCGTTGTCAGATAATTCTATCAATTCTGTATTTTTCATTGATTATTATAATTATAATTGAAAAATAATTCTATCATAAACAAGTAAATAATTTGCGTTCTATATCAGCAACAGCATTGAATGTTTTCAATACTGCATCTGGTGTGATAGATATAGAATCAACTCCTTCTTCTACTAAAAATTGAGCGAAATCTGGATAATCACTTGGTGCTTGACCACATATACCAATTTTAACTCCATTTCTTTTACATGCTTTAATCGCTTGTGAAATCATCGCCTTAACTGCCGGATTTCTTTCATTGTATATATGGGAAACTAATGCAGAATCTCTATCCAATCCTAATATTAATTGTGTTAAATCATTGCTACCAATAGAAAATCCATCAACATATTTACAGAATTCGTCAGCTAATATAACATTGGAGGGTATTTCACACATTACATAAAGTTGTAATCCATTCACACCTCTTTTTAATCCGTACTGCTCCATAACATTTTGTACACACACACATTCTTCTGGTGTTCTACAAAATGGTATCATAACGATAACATTAGTTAAACCCATCTGATCTCTTAATTTTTTAATTGCAATGCATTCTAATCCGAATGCGGCTTTAAAATTGTCCGCATAGTATCTTGATGCACCTCTCCATCCAATCATTGGATTTTCTTCAATGGGTTCATAGTATTGTCCACCAAGTAGATTTTTATACTCATTTGATTTAAAATCGGAAAATCTTACAATTACATCATGAGGATAGAATGTTGATGCAATACGTGCAAGACCGTAAGATAATTTGTTAACATAATAATCAACTGGAGAATCGTAGCCACCTATTAGGTTAGTAATATTTTCTTTTAAAGTTATATCATCTATAGTGTCATAATTGAGTAAGGCCATCGGATGTACTTTAATGAAATTATTAATTATGAATTCTTCTCTAACCAATCCTACACCTTTTGCAGGATAAGAAGCATATTTAAATACATCATTTGGAGATGCTATATTGAAGAAGATGTTAGTTTTAAGTTGGGGAAGTTGAGTTAAATCTATTTTTATCTCATGATAATTGATTAATCCATCATATATGTATCCAATATCACCTTCTGCACAAGATACAGTGACATATTGATCATCTACTAATACAGATGTGGCTGTATCAGTTCCTACAATAGCATTGATACCCATCTCTCTAGCAATTATAGCAGAATGACATGTACGGCCGCCCCTGTTAGTAATGATAGCACTAGATTTCATCATAATTGGTTCCCAATCGGGATCGGTTATATCTGTGACTAATATATCACCACTATTAAATTCAATATCATCAGTTAATGTTTTTATAATTCTGACTTTTCCGCTTGATATTTTGTCACCAACTGCGATTCCATCTAGGATTGCGACAGTATTAGTATCCTTATCAATGACATATTCAACTATATTATTTTTATTTCTATTATTTTTATTTGAATGAACCGTTTCGGGTCTTGCTTGTACGATATACAGCTCATTAGTCTTACCATCAACTGCCCATTCAATATCCACAGGTGTCCATGAATTATAGTAATCGCTATAGTAATTTTCAATAATTGTTACCCATTTGGCTAATTGTAAGATTTGATCATCATTTAGACAAAATATATTTTGCCTATTTAATTCAACATTAATCTTTTCCACATTTTTACCTTTATCAGTACTATACACCAATTGTTGATCCTTGTTTCCCATTTTTTTATCAATAATTGCATTATATCCAAGTTGTAGAGTTTTTTTGAAAACGATAAATTCATCTGGTTTAACACCACCTTGTACAACCAACTCACCTAATCCCCACGATCCATTGATAACAATCACATCCTTAAATCCTGAATCTGGATCCAATGAAAATGCTACTCCACTACTAGCGATATCAGATCTAACCATTTTTTGAACACACACGGAAATACTCAAATCGCCAGTATAATTTATTGATTGTCTGTAGTTAATAGCTCTATCTGTGAATAAGGAAGCGAAACAATCTTTAATGGAATTTAACAGATTACTATATCCTCTAATATTCAAATATGTTTCTTGCTGACCAGCAAAAGATGCATCATGTAAATCTTCTGCTGTACTAGATGATCTGACTGCTACATCTACATATGGATCTATTGAACCTAATAGATTTATTGGGTCTGTTGAACCTAATAGATTTATTGGATCTGTTGGATTTATTGAATCTGTTGGATTTATTGAATCTGTTGGATTTATTGAACCTATTGGAGTTATCGTAGTTAATTGATTTTCTCGTTGATAACTCATACACATTTGATGATAATTATCAATGATAGCAATTTTTGTATCTTCTGGAAATACACCGTTTCTGATAAGATTTCTTATTTTATCACCATAATGTCTAAGATTTGATAAATTGTTAATATCTATTTTAGCCAAGAGATTACCCATTTTGTTCTCAAGATTGTTGTGTTTTATAAATTTTTTATAACCTATAGTAGTTACAACAAACCCATTTGGTACTTTGATACCCATATTAGATAAATTTTGTATCATTTCACCTAAGGATGCATTTTTACCACCAACCAATAGGAAATCTTTGATGCCAACATTAGATAATAATTCAATATCCATGATATTTTTATATAATATCTACTTGTCTATATAAAAAAAATATTTATTTCAACTTTTTGTGCGGATTATTCAGATGAGGATGCGGGTTGTGAAGTAGGTTGTGAAGTAGGTTGGGAAGCTGATTGATGTCTGGGTGTATGAGACTGGCCATAACTTGAGCCACGATATGTACCACGAGCTGAGCCACGATATGTACCACGAGCTGAGCCACGATCTGAGCCACGATATGTACCACGAGATGAACCTCGAGTCGAGTCATGGCTTGAACCACGAGAGTGTCGTGATGGATATCTTGCAAATGTTTTTCCACACGAATGCAGTTTGTGCGTAATACCCTGACATCTCTTACATCTCGTGGTATGTAGTACCATGATCATGCGACAAACATAACCAAAACCGGTATATGTGATATAAGATACATCACCAGTTGTATGTTTCTTCAATGTGTGCATGTCAAGTTTGCCTGGCAGTCGAACAGTTTTCACGATGGTTTCCAATTCTTCAACAGATATTCTCAAAATTTGTTTGATTTTTTGCATATCTTCGTCAGTAAAACCAAATTCTGTCCAACCCATTGTAGAATAACTTTTTCTTTGTTCACCAAGACTATCAATATCTTGAGGATGAACTGTTGTTATATCTTCCAATCGAAGACATCTATGAAAAATATCATCTGGTGATATTTCTGTGGTGTCCTCACTTGGTGATTTAACCCTTTGTAAATATGTGAGATCACACATTTTTGAACGACACTCTCGTTCTAATTTATGTAATTCTTCACGTTTTCGCCAATATTGAGAGGATATGGCATCCAACTCTTTTTGTTTCAAATCCTCTTTTGATTTGATGTCAGCAACTTCCTTCTGTTTTAAAGAACATTGTGTTTTTAATTCAGACAGTGCTGTTTCTATTGCTAAAATAGATTTAGCCAATTCTGTGTCTTGCGTGTCTTGTGTTTTTTGTGCCTCTTGAGCCATTTGTATGTAATAAGTACAATTAATGATTATATGCCAAGCTTATTGAGCTATTCAATGCATTTAAATTTCAATTTTTTATTTATGAGTATATGACGAATAAATGAAAAATTGGAATAAATAAATAAATTTGTAAAAATTTATGTTGCAAAATCAATTTTTTATCAATGAATATGACATAATTATAAAAAAATATTGTTGAATTCTATTAAATTTTCCTGTAATTCTATATATTGTGGTGGCACTGAAATACATTGATCATGATTATTTTCATCTAACACAATTACTTTTGAACAATTACGAAATTGATCAAATATAGTGTCAGACTTTTCATTAAACAATCGTTTTCTATTATGCTTTTTTTTGAATCTTATACCATTTTTTATTTTCCACAATACACGATTATATTTTTGTTGTAATCTTGATGTGATATATATATGGTGCAAATAATTATGTTTCATAATGGCTTCCATATCTGCCATAGTGTATGTTTCATTTATATCCTGAATGTAAAATGGATATTCATATAGGTTTTCAAATGAGATTGTATCCATAAGTATATAGTCTTAGGGTATAAATAAAATCAACAAACAAAACCAACAAATAAAATTAACAAATAAAATCACCTTTTTTATATAGACAATTACCATTTAGATTGTTTATAATTTTTGTACATATGATACTGTAGTGGATACCTCTTGCCCTGATAGAATGATATAATTGGATCCAAAATCCTTGATGCACCATCTCTTGGACTTAATGGATACATTACATCATTAGGATCAACACCAGAAACAAAGCCCGGATCAATTGCATAATAGTGATACAGTGAGTCACCATTTTTATTAACAGACTCGCGCCCTTTGGTTGACATCTCCGATGCCATTGTTTTAATCATCATATTTATACCAGCTTTGCACATATTTGTATGTGGATGGTGACCCTTTGTTTTTTTAGAATTAAATTTTCCTTCAACAGCAGTTACATTTATAATAAATGCTCCTCCAAAACTAGTATCCATTGATGGTTTTATCTGACTAATTAAGAGTGTAGGCACTATTTGATTAATAATATTAACCTCGACAATTTCATCCATTGCAATATCTTCTATCTTCTTCGTCCAAGAAGATTCGCTTTTGGTGATTGGATCATATATATCACCAAACTTGTTAAATTTAAAACTACTTACTAAATGGTTATCAAATTTAGTAGCTGGTACAATAAGATTGGTAATATTTGATTCAACCAACATAGTTGTATTAGTTATATTAGTTGTATTAGTTGTATTAGTTATATTAGTTATATTAGTTATATTGGATGGGTTATAAATACTGATTACACTAGTGTAATTGACATTATTGGAGTTACTGGTATTACATTCAGGTACATCGATATCTATTAACTTTGGCATACTATAATCAATACTTCTAATCAAAGTATCTTCCAATGAAACCAGATTTGAAATATAATTATAAGATGGCCTTATAGTAAGACAGGCATTATTTATCAATACATTGACTTTTTTAGATTGAATAAATGATATAACACTTTTTACTTCAGCACTTTTAAGGAAGTTACATTTCATAATAATAAGTTTATCCTTCCATTCTTCAAAATCAGGTTCTCTGGAATAGTTATACCACGCCGAATGTGGAAATCTAGTAGTACCATAAACAGTTGCACCACATCTTAACAATTTCAACACAGTATGATACCCTATTTTATGTCTTATACCAGTAATGAATGCACGAATATGTTTTAAATCAGTCATATTATTTTTTTTCATATGATTGAACATACCACATTGTATACACATCGCAGAATATCGGCCAAATATGAATGTCAAATCAAAAAATTTTTTACAAATATAACATCCTTTAATATTATCTAAAGTGATGGGTATATTTTTTTGAATTTGTATACAATTTAGAGTTATAATATCAGTAGTTGTTACTATACCAATATCAGTTTTATAAGTATATGTAACTATAGTCGGATCATAATTACTTAATGATTGAAATACTAATGGAGTTACTAATATTTTACCATCAGTCATTATACCCTGTTCTTGAATAAGGATGGTAGGTAGATCATATAATTTATAAGAAATACACAACTTAATACCATTTTTCTCTATTATGGTACCAATACTAGTTTTATAAATACTATCAATGTTACTATTATTAATAACATATTTCTTATTTAATGAATACACCATATACGTTATATTTGGATCTAATGGTTGTGCAAATAATTTGGTATTACCTAATGTTAACACTAAATTTCTCCCTAAAATATAATTGTCTAGATTTATGAAATTAAATACTTGTTTAATGGTGTTGTATCGCTTCTCAATCACTTT
>Ga0207088_1020_pt1 | contig 37199 bp, 25 predicted proteins | sample Alteio_BWMinHeat_52_FD_153564 | JGI IMG/M metagenome (GOLD analysis project Ga0207088, IMG submission 153564) | Enriched cells from forest soil in Barre Woods Harvard Forest LTER site, Petersham, Massachusetts, United States -... | ecosystem: Environmental > Terrestrial > Soil > Temperate forest >... | reverse complement strand
CCAAGGGAACGGGCGGGACACAGGAAGCCACGGCTCGACTGACGGTGACGCAGGCTCCGCCGCCACCACCACCGCCGCTGACTCCAACGGTGTCGGACGAAGACTTGTTCAGCCAAAGCGTGAAAGATGTTTACTTTGACTACGACAAGGCCGACATTCGGGGCGACCAGCAGTCCTCGGTGCAGGCCGATGTCCAGTTCCTCAATCAACATCCCAATGTCAACTTCACGATTGAAGGACACTGCGACGAGCGTGGATCGACCGATTACAATCTGGCTCTCGGCGACCAGCGGGCGAGTGCGGTAAAGAGCGCACTGACTGCGGGCGGCATCAACGCCAGCCGGATCAAGATCATCAGCTACGGCAAGGAAAAACCGTTCTGCACGGAAAGCAACGAAGCTTGCTGGCAGCAGAATCGCCGGGGCCATCTCGTTTATCAGAAGTGAGGATTTCCGGGAGACGCCGTGCGGCGTCTCCCGCTTCTTCTTGCATGGACTGGCGCATTGGTGTGCGCCGCAGCAAGGACCCCATTGAGGCTTCCGGTTCCGGGCAGCCTTTCTGTGTGGAAACATTCCAGCCTGTGGGACGATTAAGCATCTAAACTAAAGACATTCAGACGGTCAGGGAATCCCTATGAGACTACATCGCATTTCCGCATTCTTCGCAGCGCTGGCGTTGCTCTCCGTGCTTTGGCTGGGAGTGGGTCAGGCCTGGGGCGTAAGCAAAGACATGGTGCAGCTGCAGACCCAGGTGCAACAACTGCAGGAACAGATGACGGCCATGCAGCGCAGTTTCGACGAGCGCATGGGCGTGATGAAGAACCTGGTGGAGCAGAACACCGACGCGGTAAATAAAGTGGCGGCTGCGCTCAACGGGTTGCAGACGACGCTGGCGAAACAGCAGTCCGATGGAGGTTCGAAGACCGACCAGCTCTCGGGGCAGATTCAGGCGCTGAACGACACCATGGATGAGATCAAGGTGCGCCTGGCGAAAGTCACCAAGCAATTGGAAGACATGCAGGCGGCGCAGCAGAGTTTAGGCGCGCAACAAGCCCAGCAGCAAGCGCAGCAGCAGGCACTGGCGCAGGCTCCGCCCCCGGACGTGCTCTACAACAATGCGGTTCGCGATTACAACGGCGGCAAGAATGACCTGGCGTTGCAGGAATGTTCCGACTACATCAAGTACTATCCCAACACCGATCTGGCTGGGAACTGCTATTTCTATCTGGGCGAAATTCAGTTTCGTCAGGGCAACTACCGGCAGGCGGCGCAAAGCTATGATCAGGTTCTGCAGAACTTTCCCAGCGGAAATAAAGCGGCGTCGGCGCAACTGAAAAAGGGATTTGCTCTGGTGGAACTCGGCAAGCAGGATGATGGCGTCAGTGAACTGCGGCGACTGATCCAGCGGTATCCGCATTCTCCGGAGGCGTTGCAGGCGCGAGACCGGCTACGCAAGCTCGGGGTAGCGATCACCGGGAAGTAATTTCAGGGCTGGACGCGAAGAATCGTACGAGGTGAAATCATGGAGCACAGTACACGTGATCAGGATACGGCGAAGGGCGCTACGGAAACCGAGGACCACAAGATCTCTGGGAATGTCGGGCAGCAGGAGCAGCTTGGGCACCGCGATCAGGACCCGATGTTAAAGGATGCGGACTCCGATTTTCCGGAGCCGGGGCAGAGTCCTGAGCATAGCGGCGAGCCGGAACGAAAAACCGCATAGAAAGCGGAGCGGTGTCGGGGGAAAGCAGGTTCCCTTCGGCAAGCTCAGGGCAGGCTCTCACCGGGCGTTCCGCCCAGTTCGGAATGACAAGTTCCTTGTCTAAGCGGGCCTACCGTACACAGGCGGGTCTAACGTAATTCTTCCATCACAGCGTCCAGCACTTCCTTGCCGGGGCGCGTCATCGAATCGGGCAGCGTAGCCAGGGGTTCGTCCACAACGTTCAGCATGTCGATGAAGTTGGGGGCTTCGGGGTTTACGTAGAACACTCCGGTGAGCACCTCGCCCTTGTCGTGGGCTTCGGTGAGGCGCGAGATGGCGTGAATCTTATTGGTTGGATCGTAGGCTTCTTCCAGCTTGCGCAGGCGCAGGCGGGAGCCGTCGTGCATGGTGACTTCGACGGTGGTGCCGGGATCGTATTCGACGTCGATCTCCTCAAAGTGCGGGACGAAGCTGACGTCCTGCAGAGTTTCTTCGTGCTCTTTCACGTATTTGTAAGATTTAGTTGAGCCCTCGTGATCGTTGAAGGTGACGCAGGGTGAGACCACATCGAGCATGACGGTGCCTTTGTGAGCGATGGCGGCCTTGAGCATGGCGCCGAGTTGACGCTTATCGCCGGAGAAGGAGCGGCCGACCAGAGTTGCGCCGAGTTGAATCGCGAGGGCGCAGGTGTCGATGGGCGGAAGGTCGTTCAAGACGCCGGACTTCAACTTGGATCCCAGGTCGGCAGTGGCGGAGAACTGGCCCTTGGTGAGGCCGTAGACGCCGTTGTCTTCGATGATGTAGATGATCGGCAGATTACGGCGCATGAGATGGATGAACTGTCCGATGCCGATGGAGGCGGTGTCGCCGTCGCCGCTGACGCCGATGCAGACCAGGCGGCGGTTGGCGAGCAGGGCTCCGGTGGCGACTGAAGGCATGCGGCCATGGACCGCGTTGAAACTGTGCGAGCGGTTCATGAAGTAGGCGGGCGTCTTCGAGGAGCAGCCGATGCCGCTGGGCTTGATGAGCATTTCGGGCTGGACGCCCATCTCATACATGGACTCGACGATGCGCTCGGAGATGGCGTTGTGGCCGCATCCGGCGCACAGCGTGGTCTTGCCGCCTTTGTAGTCCATGACGGTGAGGCCGATGCGGTTGGTTTTTGGCGCGGGTGCGGATGCGCCGGGTTCGACAGTCGTGGTGCCCATTACTTTCTCCCTCAGCGGCTAAAGCCGCAAATCAAATTCGAGTATTACGGCACGATTAAACTCGTGCCCTTCCCGATTCACTTGCCTTCCATGCTGGTGAGTTCGTCGGTGATGGAGCGCGCGTCGAGGGGCAGGCCGTTGATGTGGGCGATGCTGCGCAGGCGCGTGGTCAGTTCGGGTTTGAGATCGAGTTTGAGCAGGGTGAGCATCTGCGCGTCGCGATTTTGTTCGACGAGATAGATGCGGTCATGCTGCTCGATGAACTCATGGACTTCGCGAGTAAAGGGGTACGCGCGCAGCCGCAAGTAGTCGGTCTCGATGGTGTACTCGTCGCGGAGTTGATCGCGGCTTTCGGTGATGCCCCAGTGCGAGGTGCCGTAGCCGATGATGCCGATTTTCGCATCTTTGCCTTTGGTGATCTCGGGGCGCGGAACGAAGGAGCGCGCGGTTTCGAACTTGCGGTTCAGGCGCTCCATGTTATTTTCGAAGTCGTCGGCGCGTTCGCTGTATTGAGCCCGCTCGTTGTGGCCGCTGCCACGCGAGAAGTATGCCGCGGCGGGATGGATGGTTCCGGGCAGCGTGCGGTAGCCGATGCCGTCGCCGTCAACGTCTTTGTAACGCGCGAAGCTGCCGAGGCGGTCGAGGTCTTCTTTGCTGAGAACCTTGCCGCGGTTGATCGGCGTCGTGGGATATTCGAAAGGATCGGACATCCAGTTGTTCATGCCGAGATCGAGATCGGACATGACAAACACCAGCGTCTGAAATTGCTCGGCGAGGTTGAAGGCTTCGGGGGCCATGCTGAAACACTCGGTCACGGAGCAGGGAAACAGCATGATGTTCTTGGTGTCGCCGTGAGAAAGGAACGCGGTGGAAAGTATGTCGCCCTGGGAAGTGCGCGTGGGCAGGCCGGTGGATGGGCCTACGCGCTGGATGTCCCAGATCACGCCGGGGACTTCGACGTAGTAGGCGAGGCCGGCGAACTCCGACATCAGCGAGATGCCGGGGCCGGCGGTGGCGGTCATGCTGCGGGCGCCCGCCCAGCCGGCGCCGATGACCATGCCGATCGCGGCCAGTTCGTCTTCGGCCTGCACGATGGCAAAGGTCGCTTTGCCGTCGGGGCCGATGCGGTATTCCTTCATGTACTCGATCATGGTTTCGACCAGCGAGGACGAAGGCGTGATCGGATACCAGGTGACGACGGTGCAGCCGGCGAACATGCAGCCGAGTGCGGCGGCCGAATTGCCGTCGATGATGATCTTGCCTGCAGTGGCGTTCATGCGCTCGATGTAGAAGGCGCCGCGCTTTTGCAGGTTGGCCTTGGCGTAATCGAATCCAGCCTGGGCGGCGGCGAGATTCAGAGTGGCGGCCTTCACTTTCTTGGCGAACTGCTTGCGGATGGCTTTCTCGACCTCACCCATTTCGACGGTGAGCAGGCTGGCGACCACGCCCACGTAGACCATGTTCTTCACAAGCTTGCGCAGCTTGGCTTCGGGGCATACGGCGGCGACCAGTTTGTCGTAGGGAACCGAGTAAAAGATGAGATCATCGCGCAGTTTGTGCAGAGCGAGAGGTTCGTCGTAGAGGACCGCGGCTCCGGGGGCCAGCGACATGGTGTCTTCCTGCGCGGTTTCGGGATTCATCGCCACCAGGAAATCGATTTCCTTCTTGCGGCCGATGTAGCCGTTCTTGTTGGCGCGAATCGTGTACCAGGTAGGGAGGCCGGCGATGTTCGAGGGGAACATGTTCTTGCCGGAGACGGGAACGCCCATCTGGAAGATGCTGCGGAGGAGAACGGTATTTGAACTCTGCGAGCCGGAGCCGTTGACCGTCGCGACCTGAATACTCATGTCGTTGACGATGCGCTTGCGCCCCACGCCGCCAGCCGATTCGTGGGGCGTGATATCCGTCGTGGCCATCCCAACACCTTCCTTTAGTCAGCGGGCTGAATTGCGTTGCCCGTAAATTATGGATTGCAAAAGGAGGAAACGTCTCATTATAACGGCGCGCGAGCCGCCCCGTCGCGCCAAATCGCCCGGCTGTAGCCCAGGGGAACCTGTTTTGGAACGGGGGAAAAGTTCCGCGGACTCAGGATTCGGTCTTGTAGAACTGGGCGATGTTACGGAACTTATTATATCGTGACACGAGTAATTCGGCAGGGGGGATATTCTTAAGTTCTGCGTAATGTTTCTGCAGGCTTGCGTCTAAGAGATTGGCGGCGGCTTCATGGTCGCGGTGGGCTCCGCCTTCGGGTTCGGGAACGATGTCGTCGATGCAGCCCAGTTCGCTGAGGTCGGTGGCGGTGATGCGCATGGCTTCGGCGGCGAGTTCTTTTTTGGTGGCGTCGCGCCACATGATGGCGGCGCAGCCTTCGGGCGAGATGACGGAATAAATAGAGTTTTCCATCATCAACACGCGGTCGGCGATGGCGATCGCCAGGGCTCCACCGCTGCCGCCCACGCCGATGATGGTGGCGATGATGGGGACTTCCAGGTGCGCCATCTCGCGGAGATTGTAGGCGATGGCCTCGGCTTGTCCGCGCTCTTCCGCATGGATGCCGGGGTAGGCGCCGTCGGTATCGACCAGGGTGAAGATGGGGCGGCGGAATTTCTCCGCGAGCTGCATGATGCGGATCGCCTTGCGATAACCCTCCGGGTGCGGAGTGCCGAAGTTGCGGTGGACGCGCTGCTTCATGTCACGACCCTTTTGGGTGGCGACGATCAGGACTTCATCGCCGTGGAATCGGGCCATGCCGCAGATGATAGCGGCGTCGTCGCCGAAGCTGCGGTCGCCGTGAATCTCGCTGAAATCGGTGAAGACGCGCTCGATGTAGTCAAGCGACTGAGGGCGCTGGGGATGGCGCGCCAGTTCGGTCTTCTGCCAGGCGGTGGGGGGAGCGTTCATCTCAAGTCTCAAAGTTTCAAGGCGGTCCTGAAGTTTGGCGAGTTGGCGGCGGGTCGCATCGTCGGCGCCGGGAACCTCCAGTTCGGCGACCTGGCGCTCGATCTCCTCCAACTCCTGCTGCGCTTTTTCCGTGGCTGCCATGCTTTAGTTCAGGCGATGACGCGGACGCTGCCCCGTCCGCACAGTTGCTCGACGCGGGCGATGAAATTTCGGTCCGGGATCACATTATAGCCTTCCGCTTCCATCACGACCATGAAATCGCCCTGGCGTTCCACGTCAAATAACACCTTGGCTTCGCCCTTTCGCTCGAGGAAGAGCAGGTGCAGGTCGTCGACGATGGTTTCGCCGGAGGTCTCGAGGGGCACTCGAATGCGAATGGCGCGCGGGAGGGGGACTTTGGCTTCTTCGAGGGGCTGGATCTCCGCGGCGGTGATTTTTGGATTGGCGCCTTCTTCGATGCGCACGCCAGTTTTTACGAGCACGGGAACTTCGAGTTTCACTCTGTCGCCGATGCGCTTGTAGGCCTCGGGGAAGACGATCATGTCGATGGAGCCGGACATATCTTCGAGCGTGGCTTGGGCGTAGAAATCACCGCGCTTGGACTTGAGGACGCGCAGATTGCCGATGATGCCGGCGGTGACGATGGTTTCGTCCTTGCCGGTTGATTTGGTCATGGCGGCAATTTCTTCGATGCTGAGCGCGTGCAGGTCCGCAAGCTTGTCCTTGTACTTTTGCAGGGGATGGCCGCTGATGAAGAAGCCGAGGATTTCTTTTTCGGCGGTGAGGCGGGTGTGCTCGTCCCAGTCGGGAGTGTTGGGAAGTTTGTCGTTGTGGGACTCGGCGTCTTCCTGCGCGAAGACGCCAAAGAGGCCGTGCTGGCCCGATTCGGCGTCGCGCTGGGCTTTTTGAGCTTGTTCCATGGCTTTGTCGAGGACGGCCATGAGTTGGGCGCGGCGGCCCATGGAATCCATTGCGCCGCTTTTGATCAAGGATTCGAGGACGCGCTTGTTGAGCAGGCGGAGGTCGACGTTTTCGCAGAATTCGAAGATGGATTTGAAGCGGCTGAGTTTCCTGCGGGCGGCCACGATGGATTCGATGGCGTTGCCGCCGACGTTCTTCACGGCGGCGAGGCCGAAACGGATTGACTCGCCGTGCGGGGTGAAGTTGGCGTCGGAGACGTTGAGGTCGGGGGCTTCGACGGCAATGCCCATCTCGCGGCATTCGTTGATGTACTTGACGACGTCGTCGGTTGAGCCAGTGACGGAGGTCAGCAGGGCCGCCATGAACTCGACGGGATAATGCGTCTTGAGATAGGCGGTGTGATAAGCGAGCAGGGCGTAGGCGGCGGAGTGCGATTTGTTGAAGCCGTAGCCGGCGAACTGGGCCATGAGATCGAAAATCTTTTCGATCTTTCTTGCCGGAAACTTGCGTTGCGCGGCGCCGTCGACAAAACGCTCGCGCTGCTGCGCCATTTCTTCGGCCTTTTTCTTGCCCATGGCGCGGCGGAGCAGGTCGGCTTCACCCAGCGAGTAGCCAGCCAGGCGGTTGGCGATCTGCATGACTTGTTCCTGATAAACAATAACGCCAAGGGTTTCCTGGAGAATCTCCTGCAGTTCCGGTAGTTCGTATTCGACTTTCTTGCGGCCGTGCTTGCGGTCGATGAAATCGTCGATCATGCCGCCCTGGATCGGACCGGGACGGTAGAGCGCATTCAAGGCGGTGAGATCTTCGATGGAGTTGGGCTGATACTTGCGGAGCACGTCGCGCATGCCGTGCGATTCAAACTGGAAGACGCCGGAGGTCAGGCCTTTGTAGAAAACTTTTTCGTAGGTTTCGTGATCTTCGAGCGGAATCTGTTCGAGCGTGATGGCGGTGCCGCGGGTTTGTGCGATCAGCTTCAGTGCGTCGGTGAGGATGGTGAGCGTGGTCAGGCCGAGGAAGTCCATCTTCAGCAGGCCCAGTTTGTCGATCGCGACCATGTCGAAGGCGGTTACGATTTCGTCGTTCTTGGTGCGATGCAGGGGGACGAGGTCGGTGAGCGGGCGCGGCGAGATCACGACGCCGGCAGCGTGAACGCCGGAATTGCGGACCATGCCTTCCAGTTTTTTTGCGGTCTCGAACAGTTCGCGAATCTGACCATCTTTTTCGATGGCTTCGCGGAGTTGGGCGGAGTCGGCGATGGCCTGCTCCAGCGTGATGTTGAGCTGGGTGGGGACCATTTTGGCGATGCGGTCGACGTCGGCGTAGGGGATGTCCATGGCGCGGCCGACGTCTTTGATGGCGGCTTTGGCGGCCATGGTGCCGAAGGTGATGATCTGGGCGACGTTGTCGCGGCCGTATTTTTGCGTGACGTATTGGATGACTTCGCCGCGGCGGTTCATGCAGAAATCGATGTCGATGTCGGGCATGGACACGCGCTCGGGATTCAGGAAGCGCTCGAACAGAAGTTCGTGCTGCAGGGGATCGATGTCGGTGATTTTCAGCGCGTAGGAGACTAAAGAACCTGCGGCTGATCCGCGGCCGGGGCCGACGGGGATGTCGCGCTCGCGGGCGTAGCGGATGAAATCCCAGACGATGAGGAAATATCCGGGGAACTGCATCTGCTGGATGATGCCGAGTTCGCGCTCCAGGCGCTGCTCGTAGTCGGCGATGGAGTGCTTCAGCTTCCCTTGGTCATGCAAGGGGCGGAGGGCTTCGAGGCGGCGGGCGAAGCCTTCGCGGGTTACGTGGACGAAGTAGCTGTCGATGGTGTAACCGGGCGGGACTTCGAATTGCGGAAAGGGGTTCGCGACTTTTTCGAGGCGCAGGCTGCAACGCTCGGCGATGTCGAGGGTGCGCGTGAGCACTTCGGGAGAATCCTTGAACACGCGGTACATTTCGTCGTGGTTCTTGACGAAGAACTGGTTGCCGTCGAACTTCATGCGGGCGGTGTCGTGAATCGACTTGCCGGTCTGGATGCAGAGCATGACGTCCTGGGCGTGGGCGTCGTCTTCGCAGAGGTAATGGCTGTCGTTGGTGGCAACGAGCGGTAGGCCGAGATCTTTTTCGAGTTGGAAGAGGCCGGGATGGATGCGGTGCTCCATGGCGAGGCCCTGATCCTGAATCTCGAGATAGAAATTCTCTTTGCCGAAAATGTCGGTGAAGGTTCCGGCGGCGGCGCGGGCAGCGTCATAGTTGCCCTCGGTGAGGCGCTCGGCGACTTCGCCTTTGAGGCATCCGGAGAGGCCGATCAGGCCGCGGGAATGCTCGGCGAGAAACTTCTTGCTGACGCGGGGCTTGTAGTAGAAGCCGTGGAGAGAGGCCTCAGACGTGATCTTGACCAGGTTGCGGTAGCCTTCTTCGTTCTCGGCGAGCACGAGCAGGTGATTGTAGGTGTCGCCTTCGGGGGCGGCGCGGTGGTCGTCCTTCTTGCAGATGTAGAGTTCGCAGCCGACGATGGGCTTCACGCCCGCTTGCTTGGCGGCGTTGACGAAGTGGACTGCGCCGAAGATGTTGCCGTGGTCGGTCATGGCCACGGCGGGCATGCCCATCTCTTTCACGCGCTGGCAGAGTTTTTCGACGTCACAGGCGCCGTCGAGCATGGAGTAGTCGGTGTGGAGGTGCAGGTGGACGAATTGGGACATGGGTTCGGTAGGGTTAGTCTACCGCAATAGGGATAGAGGAAAACTGTGCGTTTCTGTGGTTTTCGGGGTCTAGACCCCGCGACAGGATTATTCAACTATCACCGCTCCTCGACCTTTGACAGCACTTAAATGCTCACCTATGCTTCCGCTGTGGACTTCGAGATCACGGTCAGCAACTATCGGTGTTTTTCCGACACGCCCGTGCGCTTCGCGCTCAGGGCCGGACTCCAGTCTTTCGTCGGAGTCAACAATTCGGGAAAGTCGTGCCTGCTACGACTCTTCTACGAGCTTCGCCATCTCTTCTCGCAGCTCGCTCAGCCGCAGATCATCGTTGCTGCTTTAACCGGCTCTCAGGGTTACACCGCGATGTCGTTGGTAAAAGACCCGGACGAGATTTTCCATGATCGCAATTCAAGGGACTTGGTCGTCGGGTTCGAGATGGAAGGTGATCCAATCGATGGAGCCGCGATTCCACGACGATTCGAAATCATTGTTCATAGGGGTTCGAATAGTTGGTCGGCCAGGATTTGGGACGGCGAGGGGCAGGTGGCAGAACAAGGCGGATTGGCTCTGGTGGGTAACAACGTCTTGACTAGGCAACTCCCAACTGGCACCAGGGTAAATGTCGGCACGATCGCGCCACTTCTTGAGCTCGGCCCTTTGCTAGCTCGAACACTTTATCTGGGTCCCTTCCGAAACGCCGTCAATATCGGCGGATCTGGGGACTATTACGACATACAGATCGGGCAACCCTTTATTGCTCAATGGAGAGGACTGAAAACTGGCTATAACAAGAGGCAGAGCGAATCTACATACAGGCTGATCGAGGATATTAGGCGCATTTTCGCTTTCGAAAGCCTCGACATTAACTCCTCCGACGACGGACAAAACCTGCTGCTGATGATTGACGGAAAGAGCTACAAGCAATCCGAGATCGGCTCAGGACTCATCCAGTTCATCCTTGTTCTCGCAAACGCCGCCATCAAGAACCCGAGCTTTATCCTCATTGATGAGCCCGAACTGAATCTGCATCCATCTCTTCAAATTGACTTTCTCACGACACTCGCTTCGTACGCCACCCACGGGGTGCTTTTTGCGACGCACAACCTCGGGCTGGCGCGAGCGGTATCCGAGAGGGTTTACTCAGTTCGCCGGTTGAAAGATAGTAGGGAGGTTCGCGACTTCACAGGCACGAAGGCACTCGCCGAGTTCCTTGGCGAGCTAGGTTTCAATGCCTACCAAGACTTGGGGTTTGAGACTGTTCTTCTAGTGGAGGGCCCCACTGAGGTGACATGTGTACAGCAGTTGCTACGGCACTTCCACAAGGAGCACAAAATCGTGCTCCTCCCCCTGGGCGGGAGCTCCATGATCAATGCGAGTTCCGAGATGCAACTTGCCGAAATAACGAGAATGTCGCAGAGAATCTACGCCCTCATTGACAGCGAACGCAGCCAGTCTGGTGCGGCTCTCGCGGCGGATCGACAGAGCTTCACGGAGACGTGCTCGAAGCTAAAGATTCCGTGCACAGTGCTTGAACGTAGGGCAGTCGAGAACTACTTTCCGCAGCGTGCTATCCGGCTTGTCAAGAATAGCGACAAGTACCGCGCGCTCGGGCCATACGAAAAGCTGAAGGATGCCTCCCCAGCATGGTCGAAAGAAGAGAACTGGAAGATCGCGCGACTGATGACAAAGGACGAACTGAGTGGGACGGATTTGGGCGCCTTTCTGGAAGCGTTGTAGGCGCGGTAGGCCAGCGTTGGGAGGTTCTAGCTTAAACCAGCTGCGGCAGCGTGGGCTTTTTGCAGTAACTTACGCGCCTGGGTGATGAGTTCGGCTACTTCGAAAGGCTTCACGAGGTAGGGGACGTTATTCTGCTGGAGGAAAGCGCGCTCGTCGCTGGGGCCGTTGGAGAAGGTGAACAGGACGTGGCCTTCCATCGTCGAGCAATTCTCTTTGAGCCACTGGTAAGACTCCTGGGCGTTCCACTGGCCGGGCATCTTGCCGTTCATGATGACGGCGTCAAAATGTTCTGAGAGCAGGCGAGTCTTTACGTCCTGGCTGGTCTTGGCGGTGACGACGGTGGCGCCTGCGCCGGCGAGCACGTCACGCTCAAATTCGAGGACGGCTTCTTCTTCTTCCACCAGGAGTACGCGGCCGTGGATGGCGCCCTCGTGCAGACGGAGCGCCGGCTTGACTGATTCGGGTTCGAGGTTGGCGGGTACAACGGCGGGCAACCTTACTTCGATGACAGCGCCGCCTTCGGGAGCATTGTTGGCGGTGATGTCTCCGCCATGTTCTTTCACGATGCCGTAGCAGATGCTGAGGCCGAGGCCGGTGCCTTTGCCTACGCTCTTGGTGGTGTAGAAGGGATCGAAGATGCGCTTGGGGTCTTTAATTCCGGCGCCGTCGTCGGTGAACTGGGTGCAAACGTGGCCGCCGACGCAGGAGATTTGAATTTTGAGTTTGCCGGTGCGGCCGGTTTCGAGGATGGCGTCGACGGAATTGTTGATGATGTTCAAGAACACTTGCTCGATCTGATGCGGGTCGGCGACAACCATGGCCGGTTCCGAAGGCATTTCGCGCTCGACGTGAATATTGTTGATTTTGAGGTCGTAGTCGCGCAGCGCCAGGGTTTCTTCGAGTACTTTGCGGATATCGACTTCGTCGCGCTGCGGGGTGCGCTGGCGAGCGAAGGATAGAAGATTCTGCACGACCCGGTGGGTCCGCTGCGCCTGCTTGAATAGTTTGCTGACGTAGTCCTGGGCGCGGGTGTTCAGGCCTTCGGTTTCGAGAAGTTGGGCGTAGCCGAGGATCGCGGTGAGCGGGTTGTTGAGTTCATGGGCGACGCCTGCGATCAACTGGCCGACGGCCGACATCTTTTCGCTCTGAAGGAGTTGTTCCTGGGTCTTGCGCAGATCCTCGTAGGCGCGGCAGGTTTCTTCGTAGAGACGGACTTTTTCGATCGTAGTGGCGAGTTGCCGGCTGATGGCGACCAGGAGATTTTCGTCGTTGCTGGAATATTCGTAACCCAGGTGGCTGCACAGGCCCATGATGCCTACGGGTGCATCCTTGCCCCAGAACATAACCCAGATCCAGGAGCGGTCGGCGTCGGAGCGAAGAAACTCGGCAACCTTGGGCGGCAGGTGCGGCAGATATTCCGTCGTGACCACTTCGGTGCGCGAGCGCATGACCAGATCGCCAAAGCCTTCGGTAAAGTAAACCTCGGCGGTGCGCATCCCGTCGCGGCTGCGCGGGCCCCAGGCGGCGCGGCGGCGATAGGTGGTGGCGTCGGTGTCGGAAAGGTAGACGGTGCCGCTTTCGGCGCCAAAGAGCGTGACCACCTGGCGCAGGGTTAGGTTCAGAATCTCGTCAAGATCGAAAGACTGGGCGGCAACCACGGCCATGGCGTTCAAGGCGTTGAGTTCACGGTTGCGGCGCCGCATCTCGTCTTCGGCGCGCCGCTTCTCGGTCATGTCGAGAACGAATCCCTGGTAGCGTTCGATGTCGCCGGTGGCGTTGCGGGTCGCGAAGCTGCTCTCCACGGCCAGCAGAAGCGTGCCATCTTTGCGCCGCAGGGTGGCTTCAAAGTTTCGTACGTAGTTGTGAGTTTCGATTTCGCGGTGGAAGGCCTCGCGCTGCTTGGGGTCGACACAGACCTCGGTATTCAGGTTTAGAACCAGCAATTCTTCGCGCTGGCTGTAGCCGAGCATGTGCACGAATGCGTCGTTGCAGTCGATGATTTGGCCGGCGGGGTTGGCGACGTAGACGCCCTCCTGGACTTGCTCGAAGAGCAGACGATACTTTTCTTCCGCGGAACGGCGGTCGGTAATGTCGCGGACGACGTGAATGGTGCCTTTTTGCGGACTGCCTTGCTCGGTGTAGGAAGAAGTCGAAACCACGGAGAAACCGCCGAAGCATGGGTCTGCGCCTTCGGTGAATTCTTCGTCGCCGCCCATGGCGCAGTAGGGACAACCGGTCCACTCGCCGAAGGTGTGGGGCAGAGCCGAGTCGCAGGAACTGCCGACCACATCCGCGGCGGCCTGTCCTAGCTGTTCGAGCAGAACCTGATTGGCTTTGATGATGCGGTAGTCGGCGTCGTGGGCCAGGATGATGTCGTGAATCGAATCGAAGGTGTTGATCCATTGCCGCTGCGAGCGCAGCACCTGTTCCAGCAGGCGGAAGTTTTCGATTGCGACGGCGAGTTGCTTCGCGCAAGCCTGGAGGAACGCCAGTTCTTCCGGGGTCCAGTGCCTGTTCATGGAGCCGCCCAGTAGCAACAATCCGATCGGCGATTTGCTGCCCGCCACCGGGACCATTACCAACTGGCGAATTTTCTCTGCCTCGAGACTTAATTCAGGCTCGGGTGCGGCGGCATCCCGCGTAGTGACCTGCGGACCGGGCTGGCTCAACAGTTTCGAAATATCTTCGTTGATCTCGGCGAAACCGGCATCGCGCAGGAAGTCGGAGGAGAGTCCGACCGCGTGCGTAGCGACTAGGTGTCCACCTTCGAGCAGACGGAACCAGGCCGACCGGACGCCGGTCAGTCGTTGCAATTCCTCGACCGCCGACTGCACCACGTTCCCGTATTGCTGGGCGCTGGCGATACTGGTGGTGATGGCCTGTACGGCGCGCAGTCTGCGGGTTTGCATCCGTGCTTCATCCAACACGATGAGCAGCATGCTGACGCCTAGCGCGATTTCCGCGGCCAGGAATGCCGCTGCGGGCACGCGGTCAGTGAAGGGCGGCCAGGAAAGATGGAGGGCCGGCAGACACAGAGCGAGCAGCCATGTCGATGGCTCCCAGCGGCCACGGCGAGCACGAAGCAGAGCAATCGACGCGGTCACCAGGATGATCCGGTAGCCGACTTCCACGGCCACACGCAAGGGCAGGGAATCCGGCCACAAGAGAATGCGGGCTCCGGCAAAGCCGACTAGAACGGGCGTGATCACCGTTAAGGGAAGGATCAGGTCCCGATTGCGGGCGAAGAGCAGGACCGCTCCGGCCAGCAATCCCACGGAGAGTACGAAGGATGCCTGAATCGCGACCGCATCAAAGGGCGCAGGGATTTTCGCCGCGAAGCAATGCTCGGCCAAGCGTGAGGCCACGAAGGCAGTCCAACCCAAAACCCAAACTTTAAGGTAGGTGTCGCGGAAGGCGCGCAGCGCGAGCAGGGAGGCGCCCAACAGGATCAGCAGAGACAGTTCTGCCGCCGTGGGCCTGGCCAGACCAAGCCTTGCAACCGTATTCCAGATCGACCAGAGGGATGCGCTCATTCGCTTTTGCCGCTTTGCTTTGCCGCTTTGCGGACGTACGTCTTCCTTCTTTTGAATACCATGGACCGGCAATTTCTCGATGGAGTTTCCGGACCTCAGTGATTACTTTCGGCATCTCGCGGGTGAGTTACAATCGCCGATAGACTTTCGTGTATTCACCATGCCAGATCGCATTCTTGTAGTTGACGACGAAGAACCGATTCGGGAAATCGTCGCGTCCATGCTCGGAACTGCCGGATATACCTGTAAACAGGCGGCTTCCGGCAAGGAAGCCCTTGCGGTGCTCACCTCCGGGGAAGAGTTTGAGTTGATGCTCTCGGACCTGATGATGGCGGACCTGGACGGCATTGGCCTGTTGGAGCGCACGAAGGAAAGGTATCCTGACATGCCGGTGGTGATGGTTACCGCCGTGCATGATATTTCGGTTGCGCTGGCCGCCATTCGCAACGGGGCATACGACTATCTTCTGAAGCCTTTCGAGCGCGAGCAGTTGCTTAATACGGTGAGCCGAGCTCTGGAAAACCGCCGGCTGAAAGTGGAGAACCGTACTTATCAGACGAATCTGGAATCTCTGGTCAAGGCGCGCACGGATCAACTGCAGGCTGCAATGGCGAGCCTGGAGCGCTCGTATGACATCACGCTGGAGACTCTGGGCGACGCGCTGGATTTGAAGGATCGCGAAACGGAAGGGCACTCCAAGCGTGTAACCGCTTTTACCATCGCCATTGCGCGCGCCATGGGCCTAGCGCGCGAGCAGATCAATACCATAGCGCGCGGAGCGTTCCTGCACGACATCGGAAAAATTGCCATCCCGGACAAGATTTTGAATAAGCCTGGAAAACTTGAGCCGGACGAGATGACGATCATGAAGGAGCACGCGTACCACGGGTACCAGATCGTCAAGAAGATTCCTTTTCTCGCGGAAGCCGCTGACATTGTGTACTCGCACCAGGAACGCTTCGACGGAAGTGGATATCCCCGCGGCTTGAAGGGAGAACAGATCCCGCTTGGGGCACGCATCTTCTCCGTTGCGGACACCCTGGATGCGATCATGTCGGATCGGCCGTACCGGGTAGCCCAGTCGCTGCCGGCTGCGAAGACGGAGATACAGAAGTGGGCCGGCCGGCAGTTTGATCCCGACGTGGTGAAAGTGTTTTTGGAAATGCCGGACAATATCTGGGAGGATCTGCGCAAGGAAATTCACGCCCAGATCTACCATGTAGCGTATTCCACTGGGGCCAAGGGCTAAATCCGTTCGCGAAGGTGGAACCGTTGAACGGCCGTAATCCATCGAAATTCTTAGTTGCGGCGGCGGTGCTGCTCACCGCCGTGCTGGCGGTGGCCTGCGTGTTCCTTCCTCGCGGCCTCGCTATGGCTGCAGTCAGTGATGTTGTGGGCGGATTGCTCATGCTCTCGGCCCTGTTCGCGTTCACTGCGACCGGAATGGCGAGCAAAGGCCGCATGCGTTGGTTCTGGATGCTCCAGGCCGCGGGTTCGAGCCTGTGGTTCTGTGACCAACTGGTGTGGATCACTTTCGATCTCTTCCTGAAGAAAAAACTGCCGGCCATGTATCCCGCGGACGCACTACTGTTTCTCGCAGGAGCGCCCATGATCGCCGGCCTGCTGCTCCGGCCACATCGGCAACCCTCGGAGCGCAGTGCGCGGCTGGGCGTGCTGGACTTCCTTCTCTTGTTGCTGTGGTGGCTGTACCTTTATGTCTCGTTCGTCGTGTGCTGGCAATACATCTCGCCCAATGAAGGGGCGTACAGCCGCAACTTCGACCTGCTCTCTACGGCGGAAACAATCCTCCTCGCCTCCATCGCGCTGGTTTTCTGGCGCGAAAGCTCGGGACGATGGAAAACGTTTTACGCCGGTCTGGGCGGTGCGGTTGTGTTCTATGGCGTCTCGTTCTATGTGATCAACGGCGCCCTGGAGAGAGATGTCTATTTCACCGGCAGTTGGTACGACATTCCCTACTTTGGTTCCTTCGCTTTGTTCACCGCAGTTACGCTGCTGGGGCGAGGGCTGACTCCGACGCCCGCTACCGCGGACGACGAATCGTACAGTTCGTGGATGGGGAGCCTCGCGATGATGGCGGTGCTTTCGTTGCCCATCATTGCGGTCTATGCGCTGCTCGATCCGCGTCTTCCTCACCAGGTTAGGGATTTCCGGGTGCTGGTGACTCTGGCGACCATGTTCTTGATGGCGTTTCTGCTGTTCATTCAGCATCGCCGACTGAACCGGGAATTGCGGCGCACCAACATTGTGCTGGAGGAGGCTTCGCTCACCGATCCCATGACCGGACTGCGGAATCGGCGCTTTTTCTCGGCAACGATCGATGCGGACGTGAGCCAGGCGCTGCGGTCGCACGCGGATGGCCGGGACCCGCACACCCGCGATCTGGTCTTTTACGTAATCGATGCCGACAATTTCAAGGAAGTGAACGATCGCTACGGGCACGACGTCGGCGATAAGGTGCTGGTGGAGATGGCCCGGCGTCTGAGTTCTTCCATTCGTCACTCGGATGTTCTGGTGCGCTGGGGCGGGGAAGAATTTCTGATTGTTTCGCGGTACACGGACCGAGCCGAGGCCGAATTGCTGGCGCAGCGTGTTCTGGCGGCGGTGGCCGACACTCCGATTAGCCTGGGCGGATCGGGAGAAACAATGTACCGAACCTGCTCGCTCGGTTGGGCGGCATTCCCCTGGTTCGTCGACAATCCGCGGGCCATCAACTACGAAGAAGTTCTCACCCTCGCAGATCGCGCTCTTCATCAGGCCAAGGCGTTGGGCAAGAATCGGGCGGTGGGCATTCTGCCGGCGACGGGAAAACTTCCTGCCACCACGATTGAAGGTTTGCACTCAGGAGGGCTTCAGGTCGATCTTCTGGCCGTGGCCGGGCCCACTCTGGGGCATAAATAGGAAGCGTGGGATAATTCTCCCGGAGGGCCGCCATGACACCCGCACGTTTGTGCTTCGCGCTATTTCTTCTCGTCGTAAGTGCAGCCGTTGGCCAGGAGCATCCCGCGGTTAGCGCGCAGGCGAACACGGTTTATGTGGGGGCGGATGGCAAGTTCGAGGCCGCTCCCGACACGGCTCAGATTCAATTCAATGTATCGGTGCAGGACGACACTTCGCAGGCCGCCTTTCAGCGGGCGTCGAAGAATGTGGAGCAGGTGCGGCAGGTGCTTCGCAATAACGGAATTGACCCCAAGGCTGCAGCCATTGGATTTCTTTCCGTTCAACCCACGTACGAATACAAGCCGAAGCAGAGAGTGATTGGGTACCGCGTCACTACTGACGTCACGCTGAGGCTGAAGGATTTTGCGAAGGTTGGCCCCATCACCCAGCAACTCGCCGACGCCAACGTCAGCGAGACCCAGACGCTGAGCTACACCCTCGAAAATATCGACGACGCGAAGAACAAAGCGGTCGAAGACGCGTACCGGCGGGCACGCAACTCCGCCGACACGCTAGCCCACGCCAGTGGGCGAATGCTGGGAGAGCTCTCCTACGCTTCGGTCGACACATTTGAGAACGCACGGGTGGTAATGCCGCGGATGGCGCGTGCCATGTCCGCGATGGCCAATGCGGCGCCGCCCGCTCCGACGGAAGAGTTCACTCCGCAAAGCGTCACTGTGACGGCGCATGTGAATGCGCTGTTCAATTTGAAATAGAGCGGGAGCGATTTTGGGATGGCGCTATGTCGTCCCGCAAGACCGAAAGTTCGCCTTGGCTCCGCGGGCTTCGCCCTTCGGCAAGGACAGCCGAATGCGGTTTTCCCTACATCAGTGGTTTGTGTCCGTCAGAGAGTCGCTGGTGCAGAGGTGAGCGGAGTCGGCGGAGTCGCACCTAGCGGATCGACTTGCAGGGTCAGGCCGTCGATTCTTCGCACCACTACCATCTGGCCTGTAGGCAAGGCGGAGGAGGCGACTGCATCCCACAGTTCGCCGTGTACGAAGACTTTGCCTTGGGGTGAGAGCGCGGTTTGTACGACTCCGGTTTCACCGACCAGGCCTTGAGCTCCGGTCACCACTTTGTTGCGCCGCGCTTTGAGGGCGATGGTCATGAGAAAGGCGGTGATCAGGCCGAACGGGATACTCACGGCCAACGCGGTCAGGAGGTGAACGCGCATTTCAGGGATGGGCGAATCGATTAGCAGCAAGCCGCCCAGTGTGAGCAGCGCGATGCCGCCAAACGTGAGGACGCCGTGGGTGGCGAACTTGGCTTCGGCGGCGAACAGAACGAAGGCCCCAAGAATCAGTCCGAGGGCAGCAAAACGTGTGGGAAGAACGTTTAGAGCGAAGGCGGCGAGCAGGATGAAGACGACGCCGACAGTGCCAGGGATGACCGCACCGGGATGATTGAATTCGACGTAGAGCGCGAGGGCACCGATGGCGAGGAGCAGGAAGGCAACATCGCCCTCCATCAGCGTATCGAGAATGTGTTCCTTGAGAGTCATGTCGAACGTCACAACCGGCTGCCCGGTCAGGTTCAGGGATGCGGATTCTCCGTTGAAACGTTTGAAGCTCTTGCCCTGCATCTGACGGAAGAGGTCCTCGGGACTCGAAGCGACGTAGTCGATGAGATGTCCTGCGAGCGCCTCCTGCTCGGTGAAGGACTTGGATTCGCGAACCGCGCTCTCGGCACTTTCGACGTTGCGTCCGCGCTTGGAGGTGACGGAGCGCATCAGGGCGGCCGTGTCATTCTCAACTTTCCGCTTCATCTCGTCATCTTGTTTTAGTTGCACCGGGCCGATGAACGCGACGGGATGAGCGGCTCCAGCGGCCGTTCCCGGGGACATGGCGGCGATGTCAGCGGACTCGAGGATGAAGATTCCGGCAGAGCCGGCGTGACCGCCGGTGGGAGTCACGTAGACGATGACCGGCACGGACGAAGCCGTTATTTTCTCCATGATTAAGCTAGTCGAACTGAGGAGGCCGCCGGGGGTGTTGATCTCAATCAATACGGCCTGGTCATTGCGGCGGCGGGCTTCGTCGATGGCGCGGGCAATGTACTCCGCGCTGATGGGCTGGATTGTATCGTTGACGACTACTTTTAAAATTTCGGCGCGGGCGGGGAACGAGAAGAGGGCAAGGATTGCGATGCCGATGATCAAACGCAGGTTCGAGTTTTTCATAATCGCCGAGGAGTGCATGGGTCCTTCGCTTCGCCCAGGATGACAGCGCCTCATATGTGCCACTGAGGCCGAGGCCTATACCTATTGTCCCTCTATTTGGCCGGGCCGGTGTGGATTTCTTGTGGTGCGTGCTCCGCGGGCGACGCGGGACCGGGTTGATCGGCACTCCATCCCGGCAGGTAGGTGCTGCCAGTGATCAGGCGCGCGCCGCGTTCGTACGTCACATAGGACCATGCCCATTGAATGAAAACCAACAGGCGGTTACGGAAACCGATGAGGAAAAGAATGTGGACAAAGAGCCACGCTAGCCAGGCAATGAAGCCCGAGATGTGAATCTTCCCGAACTCGGCGACGGCCGCGGCGCGGCCTATCGTGGCGAGGCTTCCTTTGTTCCAGTAGTGGAAGGTCGAGCGAGAGTCAAAGTCCCCACCCTGTCGCACAGAACGCGACAAGGATGGGGCACCCTCTACTGTAATCGTACGCGATTCCAGTTCCTCGCGAATCAGTTTCGCAACGAAATGGCCTTGCTGGATCGCCACCGGGGCGACGCCGGGGAGCATTTTGCCGTGCTCATCTTTCAGCGCTCCCAGGTCACCAATGACGAACACTTCCGGATGGCCGGGAAGGCTGAGGTCGGGCTGCACCAGCACGCGTCCGGCGCGATCGATGGGCGCGCCCAAGCTTTTGCCGAGCGGAGAGGCTGCCACTCCTGCCGCCCAAAGCGCTACCGTCGCGGGCAGCCGAGTGTCTCCAGCATGGACGGCACCAGGCTCAATCTTAGTGACGGTGGTCGAGGTGCGGACTTCGACTCCGAGGCGATTGAGCTGTTCCTGCGCGCTGCGGGAGAGATCCTCGGCGTAGGCAGGAAGGACGCGCGGGCCGCCTTCAATCAGCAGAATGTGGGTGCGCGCGGGATCGATGGAGCGGAATTCGTGGGTCAGAGCGTGGTGCGAGATCTCGGCGAGAGTGCCGGCCAGTTCGACGCCAGTAGGCCCAGCCCCAACCACCACGAAGTTGAGGGGCGTTGCCGTTTCGCCCGAGGCTGCTTGCCGCTCCGCCAGTTCGAACGCGAGCAGCACGCGGCGGCGGATTTCGAGCGCGTCTTCTATCGTCTTGAGGCCGGGAGCGTAGGGCTCCCAGTCATCGTGTCCGAAGTAGCTGTGGGTCGCGCCGGCGGCGACGATCAGATAGTCGTAGGCTAAGTCGGCCTCGGAGGTTTTCACGAGGCGGCGATCGAGGTCGAACCCCGTGACTTCCGCCATGAGCACTTCGATGTTTTTGTGCGAGCGGAGAATGGAGCGGATGGGGGCGGCGATCTCTCCGGGGGAAAGTCCCGCGGTGGCCACTTGATAGAGCAGCGGCTGGAATGTGTGGAAATTCTTGCGGTCGACGACGGTGATCCGGACCCGCTCTTTGGCCAGCGCCTGCGCGGCATTCAGGCCGCCAAAGCCGGCGCCGACGATCACGACTCGCGGGATGGCTTCGCTGGTCATCTTGCCGTTAAGCCCTCACCTCTATAAGATTCAGCGCGATGGCAGACGGTTCCAGAACTTCTTCGGATACACGAAGTCCGGCGTGGGCTCGCGTGGCAATGCCGTCGGGCGCGGACCTAATCTTTGTCGCGCTGCTGGGTCTGCTCGTGTTCACGCCGTTGTCGGTCCGGCTGCTGGGGGATGCAGGGATCGGGTGGCACATCCGCACAGGGGAACAGATTCTGGCGACGCACTCTATCCCCGGTGTGGATTCGTTTTCTTCAACCATGGCGGGCAGGCCGTGGTTCGCTTGGGAATGGCTTTACGACGTCGCGGTGGGTCAGTTGGAAGCTTCGCTGGGACTGAATGGCGTGGTCTGGCTTACGGCGGTGGTGGTCGCAGCGGTGTTCGCGTGGACGTTTCGCTTGCTCATCGCGCGTGGGACGAATCTCTTTGTCGCGGTAGTGTTGGTGCTGCTCGCACTGTCGGCGTCGATGATTCATTTTCTGGCGCGGCCGCATGTGGTGAGCTGGCTGTTCACGCTGGCTTGGTTCTCGATCCTCGATTCTTCGGAGCGGGAGTGTGTGGAGCGACAACGCGGGCGGCGGCTCTGGGCGCTTCCGCTGCTGATGCTGGTATGGGTAAACGTGCACGGCGGTTTTCTGGTTGGGTTTGTACTGTTGGGGGTTTTTCTGCTGGGCGCTGGGTGGAGTTGGTTCACAGCGAAAGAAAGCCGTATCGAGGATGCACTCCAGAAGATTGGCGCCGCGAAGAGAGTACGGAATCTGGCGTGGGTTGGGTTGCTTTGCATGGCGGCGAGCTTGGTGAATCCATATGGGTGGAAATTGTATGCACACGTTTACTCCTACCTTTCCAACCGCTTCCTGATGGATCACATTGAAGAGTTTCAGTCACCCAACTTTCATGGCGTGGCGCAGAAGTGTTTCCTGGCGCTGCTACTCATTGCGGTGGCGGTTCTGGCGATCCGCGGCAGGGAACTGCGAATCAGCCAGGGCCTGACAGTTTTGTTCACGGTGTATGCCGGGCTCTATGCATCGCGGAACATTCCCGTTTCGTCCATTCTACTGGTGCTGGTGGTCGGGCCTTTGCTGCCCACTTCGCGACTTGCCCAAGGATTCTTCCAGAGAATGGGTGCGGTTGAAGTGGGACTGCGTGGTCACGTGTGGCCAATACTTGCGATCGCCGGCACGTTAGCAATCGCCGCAAACGGGGGGCGGGCCGGATCCAGTCTGCCGATGGACGCACACTTCGATCCCAGGCGCATGCCCGTGGAGGCGGTGAATTATCTGGAGAAATCTGACTTGACGGGGCCGGTGCTGAGTCCGGACTACTGGGGTGGGTATGTGATCTACCGGCTTTATCCCAAGACGCAGGTCGTGGTGGATGACCGGCATGATTTGTACGGCGAGCAGTTCTTCAAGTCTTACTTGAAGATGATGCATGTGGAGCGGGGATGGGAGGAATTCCTGCAGGTCCATGAAACTTCGTGTGTGCTTGTGCCCAGAGACGCAGGGCTGGCGAATCTTCTGGTTGAGACCAAGGGGTGGAAATCGGTTTATGCGGATGATGTGGCGATCGTGTTTGTGCGCGATCCGGTGAGTGGCGGTAAAAGCGGCGCCGGAGTTAGTAATTGACGTTTGAAGTGCACCCGCCGATGATGGAGTCGGGTCGGCATCCCTTCGCTTTTTCCGACAGCCGCCGGAACGGCGGCGCTATGACGGGCACCTAAGGTTTCTAACCATGGGAATAAGAACTCACGTTTTTTGTGGCGTGCTCCTCGCGGTGTCCTTGCTCGGATTAATGACGCTGGCGGGGTGTGCGGGGTCCTCTCCTCCTTCCACTACCGTGCCACCGCCGGGGAATCCGGTGGGAGCGAATCTGACGCAGGTGAGTTCGGATCCGTTCGCCGTCGGTCCGGGGCAACATGCGACAGAGGTTGAGCCCCACATGCTGGCGAACGGGTCCACGCTGGTGGCGGCGTTTCAGACCGGCCGCATTTCTCCGGGAGGATCTACTGACATCGGGTGGGCGACTTCGACCGACGGCGGAACGACATGGAGCCACGGGTTTCTGCCTGGGCTGACGACGGGTGAGGGAACTGGGCCGTACGACGCGGCCAGCGATCCTGCCGTCGCCTATGACGCGAAGCATGGGGTGTGGATGATTGCTTCGCTGCCGATTTCGAATACTTCGCAGACGCCGGCCGTGGTGGTGAGCCGGTCCAGCGATGGGCTGACCTGGCAGAATCCGATCAGCGTCGATCCAACCTCTCATAGTTCCGACAAGAATTGGATTGCATGCGACAGTTGGGCGAGCAGTCCGCATTACGGCAATTGCTATATGGAGTGGGACGACCCCAGCAATGGCAATAGAATTCTGATGAGCACCTCCGCCGACGGAGGTTTGACGTGGGGAGTGGCGACGTCTACTGCCAGTCAGGCCGAGGGCATCGGTGGGCAGCCGCTGGTGCAGCCCAACGGTACTGTGGTAGTGCCCATCGAGACGGTGGTGGTGGTCGGGAAAACTTTGACCGCCTTCATGTCCGCCTTCAGTTCGGGCGACGGGGGACTGAGTTGGAGCGCCCCGTTCACAATTGCGAACATTCAGTTCCATGGCGATGCGGCAGGAATCCGCAGCGGGCCGCTGCCATCGGCGGCGGTGGATGGCGCGGGGACGGTCTGGGTCGTCTGGGAAGATTGCCGCTTCCGCGCAAAGTGCACGACCAACGATCTGGTTTACAGCACTTCGACAGACGGCGTGAGCTTTAGCGCGGTTATGCGCATTCCGATCGATGACACCTCCAGCACCGTGGATCATTTCATTCCGGGGATTGGGATCGATCCGGCAACTTCGGGCGCCGGGGCACACGTTGCGCTGCATTACTACTACTATTCGCAGAGCGACTGCACGGTGGCAACGTGCCGGCTGAGTGTGGGCTACATTGCGTCGGCCAACGGGGGCGCGACCTGGAATGCTCCGGTTGCACTGACCGGACCAATGCTGCTCAGCTGGCTGCCGCAATCACAGAACGGTTTGATGGTGGGAGATTACATTGCGACGGCGTTCACCAACGGAGTGCCGCACGGAGTGTTCGCGGTGGCGTCGGCAATTTCAGGAACGACGTTCAGCGAAGCGATCTACACAGGGCAGGGACTCACTGTGACGGCGTCCGGACGGCAGTTGTCGTCGGCGAAAGACAAGCCGCTACACAAGCTGTCGGACAACGTCGAGCAGGAGCGTCCGGAAAAGGGCGTGATTCCGCCGTCGCGACGCCGGCGAAGCGCGAAGTAAGCTGCCGAAGGCGAAGCGGGGCTGGGTCAGACAGGCGTCTGCTCCACCGACAGCCGCTTCTTCATCGCCATCAGAGCTATCACGATGGCGGCCGAAGCCATGGAGAATTCACTGCTGGAGCACGGTTCCATCTCCGCATCGATGGGTTCCCCGGAATTTGCCTTCTTGACGATCTCCGCAGCAACCCAGTGAAAGCGGGCGTGGTCATACTTAAGCTTGTTATATTCCGGCAGAGCGGAGTAGCGGGCTCCCTCGCTGTAGATCCACTCGCCGAGCTCACACTTGTGGTCGAGACTAATCTCGGCGGGACTCAAACTGCCGTCATGTTTGGCCAAAACATGCCGCAGTTTGCGCTTCCACTTGCTGTGGGTGCCGATGGCTTCGTCAAAATCCATTTCATTCCTCTGAGTATGGGCGAGCAGGGACCTGCCGCAGATCCTTTAGGGGATATCGGCAATGAACGGCAAAAGATGAGGGGTCGTCGTGAAGCGTGAAAAAGGGGATGGGGATGTAACTGAAGCCCGCTAGAAGCGGTCGTTGGTATCGATGCCGAAACCGAGGATCGCGGTAACTTCGACCGGTTGGTCGCCGCGCAGAGCCGGCTGGAACTTCCAGCTGCGCAGGGCCGCGAGGATTTTGGCCGTCATATCGGCAGGGCCTGCTTCGCGGACCCGTAGGTTCTTGAGATTGCCGGAAGCGTCGAGAGTGCAGCTGATCACCATGCGAGCCCGCGGCAACCCGTCAGGAAGATCGGTGCGGATACTTTGCGGAGCGGTAAGCCCTCCGGCCTGATTGCTGGGCACGGCTTCGCTAAACTGCATTACGACCGAACCCAGAGAGGTATCGAAATAGGTCGTGTAGGTTTGGCCGTGAAGAAGATTCTTGTAAGGCTCGAAAGCACCGCCGGAGGTTGCCGTCGCGACGATGGTGACTCCCAAGGTTTGCCGTGGCTTGGCCGCGGAGTGCCCAGGTGCGGAGACGTCAGTACCGGACGGATCCGATCCGAAGCTGGGTAGATTCACGATGGTGCTGCCGCCGCTGATGTCGACTCCGCGAACGGGTGGATTACCGGCAGGTGCGTTCCCGGCGCCGCCGGGACCGGGGCTGGGGGAGATTCCCCCGTGAGCGTCGGCATCGGACCCTCGACCTGAGTTGCTGTGTCCAGCGCCAGGGCCTGTTCCATTCATCCCGCTGCCCGAATCCTTGCCGCGACCGATACTTGTGCCTCCACCGGCACCGCCGAGGCCGGGCTTGTCTCCGCCCGTGGGAGACAGCGCGAGCGATCCTGTGCCGCCACTACTGGGAAGCCCGACTTTAGGGCCGGGCCGGCTGGAAATCACGGCACCCGCATTGGCACCGCTGCCGGCAGTGTTAGCCGGAGCGAGGCCTGCGCCAAGGTCCACCGGCGCGCCGAGGGCTGTACCTTTGCGCCCCAGGCCGGAGCCAACCGGGCTGGAACCTCCTCCAAGAGAAGGTGGCGGAGGAACGATATTGTTGGCGAGCAGAGTGCCGCTGGGTGCTCCGGCGGCACCAGTTCCGGAGAGCGACGGCGGGGGCGGAACAATGCTTGGTCCGCCGAGGGCTGGAGAAGAGGATGCGGATCGCGTGCCAACGCCCACGGGGACTCCACTCGAAGGCGGCGGAGCGACTACGTTCGTGCCGAGCGATGTGCCCGAGCGCGGACCGTGCGAAACGCCGCCCGCCGCGCTCGCGGCGACAGCGGGCGGAGGCGGGACGATATTCGCGGCAAGCGAGGTTCCAGCGCTCGGCGCATTCGAATGAACGGCGGGCGGAGGGGGTACGACCTCGCTGGCGCCAAAGATTTTGCCCATCAGGCTGCTCATGAACGATCCGTTGCCCGATTGCGTCGGCGGAGGGGGTACAACCGTCTTCGACGAATCTGGAATGCTGCCGCTGGCCAGACGGTGCGTGTCTTGCGAGACGTCCGCAGAAGGTGGGGGCGCGATCACGGAGGGCGCGGGCATATTCAGTTTAGGATTGCGGGGGGTGACGCGCTCGGGAGCGGATACCGGCGGAGGTACGACCGCGCTCGTCATCTGCACGGGCGTGCTCGCAAGTTCCCGGCTCACTCCACCCGGCGCGGGCGGAATCACATTGGCGGCGAGCGCGGGAGTCGAGCGTGTTCTGTCGCTGGTAATGCTTGGAGCGGGAGCCACCACCGAAGCAACCATCGGTGGCGCAACCATGGGGTCGCGCCTGACGCTTGGCGCCGGAGGAACCACAGCTGGCGCCAGGGCAGGAGCTACCAGAGTGCTGTCGCGCGAGACGTTGGGTGCGGGCGGAATCACTGTCGCGCTGAGAGTGGGCGTGGTGAGTTGACGATCACGCGACACCGACGGAGCCGGAGCGATCACGGAGTCGAGTTGCACGCCGTTGCGAGTGTAGTCGCGGATTGCATTTGGAGCTGGAGCCACTAACACGGTTGCGAGATTCGGCGCGGTGCGGGCGGAGCGCAATCCTTCCGAAGGTGGAGGCCCGGGATTCGGCTTAATGGCCAGCAGGTTCGCCACCGCGTCGCGGGAAGAAGGAAGCTTCAGGTTAGGGGCGTCTACAACCTTCGGAACCAGAGACCCACCGCGGGCAATCTTGATGGTCTGAGTGCGATGGTGCGCTTCGTCGCCGCCCGCGCGGCCGGTGGTTCCAGCCTGCGCGCCACCGAGATCCTCGGTGCGGGGAAGTTCGTCGCCGCTGTAGTAGATCACGTCGTGGCTGGATATCCTGGGCGCGACGTAAGGTCGCAACTGCTCGATCTTCACCTGCACCACGATTGCGGCAAAGATCAGGAACGCCTCCAGCAAATAAGAGGGGATCATCACACGCAAGGGAACGAGTCCGAACGGAGCTTCGCCAGCTAAACGGCGTTCCGAACGCCCCAGCGCAGGACGAATGGACGCGACGAACTCGTGCCATGGCGAGGACCACTCGACCACAAGCTTGGGCGCGTCGTGAAGAGCGTCGCGATGCTCTTCGGTCTCTTCGACTTGGAGGGTTTCAATCACGCCGGTGGTGCTCCATCATCCTTTCCGATGGTGATCTCAATTTTATCGCCCACCGCGGTCTTTGTATCTGCCGCAGTGCGGCACGGTAGTTCCAACACCGACGCGGCCTCCGCCCGCACTGGTGCAAAGCGCCAGGGTCGCAAGTCGCGCTGGATATGTATGACCGTCATGGCGCGATCCAGATAAACCACGTCAATGGGAAATCCCATGCCCAGAGTATGAACGCCGTGGCAGGGAACAATCCATAGGCCAGAACCATTACGGAAGTCACTCGAGGTCAGGCCCAGCAGCCCGCGCAGGCGAGTCCAGTGCGTGTCGGCCACTGCGAGGGCGGTGGCAAGGTACGCCTGGCGGGTGTGATTAAAGGCCTGTCCCTGCGAGGAAAATACCGCCATAAATGCAAAATGCTCCCCAGTTCGGTGTTGCCGTCTGCCTGCCTTCTACTTTCCGCCCGAAACCGGCCCCAGTTGCCGGATCAGTTCGATAATCGCCGGACCAATTGTGACAAAAATAATCGAAGGCAGAACAAATATCACCAGAGGGGGAACCATCTTGATCGTGGTCTTGGCAGCTTGTTCCTCGGCCCGTTGCCGGCGTTCCGTGCGGAGAGAGTCGGAGTGCACCCGGAGGGCCTGGGCGACGCTGGTGCCGAAGCGATCGGTTTGAATCAGGGTGCCGACCAGAGAACGGATATCGTCAACCCCAGTACGCTCCACCAGATTCCGCAGAGCTTCGGCGCGAGGCTTGCCGGCGCGCATCTCAAGGTTCACCAGGTGGAACTCATCACTGAGATCGGGGTGGGCATGGTGCAGATCCTGGCCCACACGGGTCAAAGCCTGATCGAGCGCGAGACCAGCCTCCACGCAAATGACGGTGAGGTCAAGGGCGTCGGGTAAGCCTAGGGTAATGCGATGCTGCCGGTCTTTAATCATCCGCTTCAGGATGAAGCGCGGCAGGAAAAAGCCGAGGCCGGGAACACCTACGAGTAAGAAAAGGTTGTCGAAACCGGAAAACAGCGCGACTGCGGCGAAGCCGGCCCCCGCCATCAGAAGGCGTGCGCCGAAATAATAATTGACGTCGATGGCATCGCGAAATCCCGCCTGAACCAGCCAGGCGCGCGTGCGGGACGTATCCGCGGGAGAAAGCGGGAGGGCCTTGCTGATCGGCTCCAGCGCCTGCTCGATACGTTCCCGGAGCGCCGGCTTATTTTCCGCGGCCTGCCGCTGTCCGCCCAGTGCGCGCAGGCGAGCTCCGAGGACAGAGCTCGGCGTCATCACGGCCGCACCGAAGGCAAAGACCGCCATGACCACGGTGACGAATACGACGATAACCAGGAGCAGAGGCAGCATAACTAAACCTGTTTCCTTAAACCTGAATCCGGATGATCTTGCGGATCACGAAATATCCAATGGTTTGCAGAGTGATCCCGGCGACCAGCAGCGTGTGTCCGATCGGGTCGGAGAACAGCGGGCGAATGAAAGCAGGATTCAGTACCAGCATGAGGGTGACGATGATGGGCGGCATCCCCATAAGCAACGCCATCGTGAGGCGCCCCTGGGCGGTATAGACGCGCACCTGGCGCTGAATCTTGAAACGCTCGCGGATCACGTACGATAAATTATCCAGAATCTCGGCCAGGTTGCCGCCGGTCTCGCGCTGCAGCATGACCGCGGTCACGAAGAATTTTACGTCGACCAGCGGCATGCGGTCGGTGAGATTGATTAGAGCATCGCGGACCGGCATGCCGAATTTCTGTTCTTCGTAGAGTTGGCGGAACTCGCCAGAGACGGGCTCGGCCACCTCGTCGGTAATCATCTCAAGTGCGGTGGTGAAGGCGTGTCCGGCGCGAACCGCGCGCGCCAGAGTGTCGATGGCCTCCGGGAACAACTCCTCGAATTTCTCGAAACGCTTATTGCGCCGGTATGAAGCGTAGGAATAGGGGAGCACAAAGCCGACCAGCATCGCTATCCAGGCGACTTCGACGCGGCTGCTCAGCCCATACGCCAGGAAGGTGGCGAGGACTCCGGCCAGCGCGGACAGTCCCAGAAAGTTGCCGGCACGCACCGACATTCCCGCCTGCGCCAGCATTTTCTGGATGTCGGTGACCCGAGCCGACTTGCGAAGCATGTTGTCCAGAGCGGGGATCTGGCTCAGTTGTTCATCGCGCAGGAGGGCGAGTTCTTCGTCCGGGGCAATTTCAGGCGCCTTGCGCTCGTTGGCCAGGCGTTCCTTGATGAGACGGGCGCGGGCGTTGCGCTGGTCGAACAGCGAGCCCAGCGCGAAGGCCGCCAGCGCGACCAGGACAAACACGAGAAGCGCAATCACAGCTGCGGGCATATTACTCAGACCTCTTACCTTAAACCTCAGTTTTCGATTCAAACAGCGCCGGCCGCAAGCGGGCTCCCGAAGTCGCCAGCCGGTCGGCGAACTGCGGACGCACGCCGGTTGCCCGGAATACTCCCCGAACCTTTCCGCTCTCATCGGTGCCGGTGCGGTCGAAGCTGAAAATGTCCTGCATGCCGATGAGGTCCTGGTCCATCCCGGTAATCTCCGATATGGTGATGACCTTTCGGGTACCGTCGGAGAGGCGCGCGATCTGAACCACCGCATGCACCGCGGACGCGATTTGATGGCGCACGGCGCGCTCGGGAATGTTGAGGTTCGCCATCGACACCATGTTCTCGACGCGTGCCATAGCGTCACGCGGCGAGTTGGCGTGCACCGTGGTGAGCGAACCCTCGTGGCCGGTGTTCATGGCCTGCAACATATCGAAGGCCTCCTCGCCACGCACCTCGCCGACCACGATGCGGTCAGGACGCATACGCAAGCTATTGATGACCAGTTGCCGCTGGCGCACCGCACCCTTGCCTTCGATGTTGGGGGGGCGAGTCTCCAACCGGACCACGTGTTCCTGCTTGAGTTGCAGTTCGGCGGCGTCTTCGATGGTGACGATGCGGTCGGAGTTGGGAATGTAGCCGGAAAGCACATTCAGCAGGGTCGTCTTGCCTGCGCCAGTTCCGCCGGACACCAGGATGTTGAGGCGTCCCTTGACCATGGACGAAAGCAGTTCGAGCATCGGCTCGGTGAGGGTCAGGTTCTCGATCATCTGGCGCGCGGTGACGGGCTCGCGTCCGAAACGGCGAATGGAGAGGCAGGGACCGTCGATCGCCAAGGGCGGAATAATGGCATTCACGCGCGATCCATCCGCCAGCCGGGCATCGACCATGGGCGACGACTCGTCGACGCGGCGGCCAACGCGGGAGACGATGCGCTCAATAATCTGCATGAGGTGCGAATCGTCTTTAAAGGACAAGGCCGTGCGTTCGAGTTTTCCGGCGCGCTCAATGTAGACGTGATCGAAGCGGTTGACCAGGATATCGGAAACGCTGGGATCCTTGAGCAGGGGCTCAAGCGGGCCCAGGCCGAAGATCTCATCGAGGATCTCGCGCGACAGGCGTTCGCGCTCGGCAAAGCTGAGAGGCACAACTTCGCTGTTGACCGCGTTACGAATGACCACCAGCACTTCATCGCGGGCCGAGTCGCCTGAGGTCTTGCCCAGTTTTTCGAGGTCGAGGCGATCGAGGATTTTGCGATGCAGGTCGGCTTTCACCTGCTGGTAATCGGTGCGCTCGAACGATTGAAGATTTGCCATTTTGTCCTAGAGTCTGCGTCCTAAATCTGTTGCCCCTGAATTGCTAAACCGACTTGAACAGCTTCCACTCCGCGCGCTTTACCTCGGCGTCATTGCGGGTCAACTCCTGCGCCAGTCCTTCGAAGCAGCGGGCGATCTCGGAATTCCGCTGGTCCATCACGGGCGTCCCGCGGTCGATGGAGCCGGATATGGCAAAATACTGGTTTGGAATCCGCCATATCACCTTTGCGCCGACCGCGGCCTCCGCGTCCGCTTCACTGAAGCCCGACACTTTGCGATAGCGATTCAGCACCAGCCGGACGCGCTCGCGGCTCCCGGTTTCGCCCAGATATTGCTGCACGCGGGCGGCGCTCCACAACGACGCCACGTCGCTACAGGCCACCAGTAGGACGAATTCCGAAAGGCTGGCGATGAGCCGACTGGCTGCGTCAAAACGCGAAGAGGCGTCGACCACTACATAACGATAATGCGTAACCAGCATGTCGAACAGCTTCACGAACTCCGCGTTCGAGGGATCCACGGCCGCGGGTATGTTGGTTCCAGCCAGTAATTGCAGACCTCCGCTATGACGCGTCATGAAGCTCTCGAGCAGGGAAGCGTCCATGCGGTGAAGATTGCGGGTGGCGTCGGCCACATTGAAGACCGGCTTGAGATTCATATGCAGCGCGGCGTGGCCGAGTGGAGCCAGGTCCACCAGCGCCGTTTGTCCATAGGCGGACTGGAGAGCCATGGCGAGATTGACCGATACCGTGGTCGCGCCGTTTCCACCCTTCGCATTGATGACCGAGAAAACTTTGCCGCGGATGCCCTCCTGCTTTCCTCGCCGTTGCGCGGTGGTGAGGCGCACAAATGCTTCCAGCATGTCTGTGGTGTTGGTGGGGCGTTCAATGAACTCACGGGCGCCCGCGCGCATGGCATTGACGATGATCTGAGGCTGGTTCAGATTGCCGATGGCGAAAATAGCTGCGTCCGGCATTTCTTGGTGCAGGAGTTCGATGGCGCGCAGAGCCAGGGTAGGATTGTCAGCCGGAATGTCCACCAGAGTCACGTCGGGATTGGCGGTGCGCACCCGGCGCGTGACCGGATCGGCGGCAGCTACCGGAAAGCTCGCGCAGGTATGTACCGTGCGCGCCACACTGGTGCCGTCGACCAGCACCTGCAGCACTGCGCGCTGCTCGTTGTCCGTGGCGACGATGACGACTGACAGTTCCGGCATGACGAACCTGCTACCCAGTTACAGCGAAACTTTGCAGCCTACTTCTTTTTGTCGAACTTGCCCTGATCCAAGAAAGGCTGCGGATTCTTGGGCGGGGCGGCTTGTTCCGCACTGGGAGATATGCGGTGCACCGTACACAAAACCATGAGTTCCGAATTGTTCTTCTGCAAGCTCTTGCTGCGAAAGAAAGCTCCCAGGATCGGAATATCGCCAAGGCCGGGAATCTTGTTGTAGATGTCGGTAACCCGGTTGTCCATCAAGCCCGCAATCACAAAGCTCTGTCCATCCTGCAATTCAAATTCAGTCTCGGCTTTGCGCGTGCTCAGAGCGGGTACGGTGAATCCCGAGATGGTCAGGGCATTGGCAAAGTCCAGGGTGCTGACTTCAGGGGCCACATGCAGGTGGATGTTGCCGTTCGGCATAATTTCCGGTTTGAACTGCAGGCGCACGCCGAATTCCTTGAACGATATGGTCACCGCCGTAAAGCCCGCGCCCGGCTGCACGATAGGGAAGGGGAACTGACCTCCGGCCAGGAAGCTGGCCTCCTTGCCATTGACCGCAATCAGATTGGGCTCGGCCAGAATTTGCAGCAGATTCTTATTTTCAAGAGCTTCAATGGTGGCGCCGAAGTTAATGTCGGACCGAAAGAGAAAGAGGTTCAGAACATTGCTGATCGTGGTCGCGGCCGTGGTGGTGGTGGTCGTGCCCGAAGTACTCTGGGTGCCTGGAGTCAGGGTCTGAGGCCCGAAGCCGCCGAACTGTCCCGTGGTGACGGCGCCAAGGGTATTCCCGGCTCCCGTCGAGATGAAGTTCACTCCCAACTGTGTGAGGGCGGTGCGGTCTACTTCCGCGAACTTTACCTGCAGCAAAACTTCCTGCGCGCCGACTGGCCCGAAGGTAAGCACGTTCACGACCTTCGGAGAATAGGCGCTGGCAAGTTCCCCGGCGCGCTTGACCACGTCTTCGGTGGAAACATGCCCGGAAAGAACGACGGCGGCGCGCGAAGGCGTCACCGTGATTTGCTCGTCGGGGAACACGCGGCGCTCTTCTTCGGCGGCGGCGCTGACGTCAACATCCACGCGCAAATCGAAGCTGCGCGAACGTTCCAGTTCGTCCCAGATCAGCAGCGATACCTCTCCCGGCGTCTTGCCATGAACCAGGATCTGCGTGGGTGTGATCACCTGCGGATAAGCGATGTTCGGGTCGGTGACGGAAATTCGCCGCAGCCGCTCGGTCGTATTGATAAGCAACGATTTGCCCACCATGACCCGCAGCGGCGCCGAGCCCTGGGGCTGGGTCTGCGCCGGAAGCGTGGTGGTTTGAGTGCCAGTGGGTGCGGCAGCTTGGCCCGCAGTGTCCGCCTGCTGAACGATCTCAGAGAACGCGGGAACGAAAGCGGCGAGCAGCACCGCCCCGAGCAACGACGTGCGAACTTTCATTTTCGAGATTCCTCTCCCTGTGAGGAAACGGGTAAGGCCTGGTCCAGCTTGGAAGATCTGGCGCATCCCACTCAATTGGTGCCGCAATTCTCCTCCGAGCACTTCACGACTTCTGGCTTCTTGTCGCCTTGGTAGACCTCAATGCTGACGCCCGTGGAAGGCGGTGGAAGCGAGGGTGCGACGGCCTTCGTGACAGTGCGGTGAACGACTGGCTTAGTGGGCGCTGGTGTGGCGAGGCCCCGGTACAGACCTCTCGAATTGGAGGACGGTACATCGTCCTGCTTGGTGTCGAGTGGATTGCGCAACGCGAGTTGAATGTGTCCTTCGGAACTGGCGAGCGTGAGCCGCTGGGCATCATCGGGTGAAACCAGAAGAGTGATGACGGCGGTGGTCTGGGCCTCGCCCGTGGCGGTGCGTTCTAACGTATGGCCGGAGGCCAGGACTGCGACGTTCTGCAGAACGGTTGTGGTCTCCTGTTCGCCGCCCGCGCCCGGCGTTCCGGTCAGCAGCACGTCGACGCGGGTCCCTGGGGTTACAAATCCAGCCACGGATACAATTTCGTTGACCCGCACGGAAACCGCGCGCATGCCGGGAGGAATCAGCGAAGGCAGGCCGGCCCCGGCATTCTCGCCCGCCAACCGGTTGGGCAGAATGAATTCACCCTTGGAAATGGGGACAATGACCCCGTGTCCCAATACGTCGGCACGCTTCCGGGGCGCGGTGGGCGGCAGATCGGCGCCGGGAATCTTGATCACTTTGATGTCGCGTTCTTCAACTTTCGCGCCCACTTGCAAATCGTCCGCCGCGACGATAACGTCAACTCCGGTTTCGACAGAACCGTTTTTCGATTGCAGGTTCTTGTAGACATATACACTGGCAAAGAAGCCAATCGCGAGTGCGAGAACCCCGATCATCAACAAGCGTGTGCGGTTCATGCTGCTCCCTATAGAGACCGAAATCCCGATGCCAGTGACCGGAACGAAGGACGGTGTCACCGGAGTTGTGCATCGCTAGTGTTCTTTGCTACTGCATGGAACTGGCGACCGAGGAAAACACGTTATTGGCATTGGATCCGATGAGCCGCACGGTTCCAATGACAATCACGAGAATCACGGCCAGCATGACAGCGTATTCCGCGATATCCTGTCCTTCCTGTTCGAACCATAGCCTGCGTACAAGCTCCATAGACAAGCCCCTTTTTTTGATATTCGTGATCCAGTGCAATGCGCGTCACAACCGCGCCCGAATCCGCCCAAGATTCATCCGCTGGATTAGGCTAATCATACCTTGCAACATGAAGGAAAGGTCGTTATTTCTTGCATACCTGGGGAAAAAGGGATTACCGGCGGCACTAACCCTGAGGCAAGCAACTTCCGAGTGCAAACTCCGCGAGTTCTTTTGAAGCCTTGGGTGGGCTCTCTCTCCGCCAGAATCCGGGCTGGCCGGCTGCAGAGGTGAACGGTTTGCGTTCCGGCAAGTGTAAGATCGTGCGGTTACACCACCCTCATGAAACCTTGGAATCCTAGACTCTGGAATCCCAGATTGGCGGGCAGCCTCTACGTGGCGGGCGTCCTGGTGATCCATTCGCTGGTGGTCTGGAATGCCCGGGACCTCATTCTGAAGGGATATCCGGACTTTACGATTTACTATACGGCCGGCACCATGGTCCGACAGGGAATGGGCCACGGACTCTACGATGATGTGAGGCAGTTTGAGGTGCAGAAGCAGTTTGCCCCGCAGGTCGCAACCCGCCTGGGGGCGCTGCCCTTTAACCACCCTCCGTTCGAAGCGCTCTTGTTTGTCCCATTTACCTACTTCTCCTACCGCGTCGCATATCTGCTATGGACGCTCACGAACTTGGCAGTGCTAGCCGCTCTGCCGATCCTGTTGCGGCCTTATGTGCCCGTGCTGGCAAGGCTGCCCGCGCCGGCATGGACCCTCATCAGCCTCGTTTTCTTCCCCATTTTCTTCGCTCTTCTGCAGGGCCAGGACGCCATCCTTCTCATGTTTCTTTACGGAATGGCGTTTGTGGCACTCAAGAAGAAACGTATGGCTTCCGCTGGCGCCTGGCTCGCCTGCGCATTGTTCAAATTTCATCTGGTGTTGCCATTTCTCTTCCTATTGCTGCCTCAACGCAGAACATTTCAAGACAGGAAAAGGATTCTGTGTGCCTTCGGAGGGGTCGGCGCATTGCTGGCGGTGGTTTCGGTCGCGACAGTCGGAGTGCGGCAAATGATGGCGTACCCGCACTACGTCCTGGGCCTGGAGGCAACCATGGCGAAGGGGGCCATTATGCCCTCCGACATGCCTAACCTGCGGGGCGTGCTGTACCTGATCGCGTCTCGCATACGCTACTTCGATCTGCTGGTTCTGTCGCTTTCGGCTGCTCTATATCTGGTGGCCGCGTGGAGCTCGCGTTCGCGGCACGAGAATGCCGATGGTGCCACAGTGGATGGCGCGGAGGATGATCTTAAGTTTGCCTTGGCGGTTTTGGCAACGGTTTTGGTGAGCTATCACGGGTTGGGATACGATCTTTGTGTGCTGGCGCTTCCGGCGCTACTGCTCGCGGGATGGCTTAGAGACAGTAGGCTTGAGGAAAGAATCACGACGCGCAGGTGGACGCGTCCGACGATCATTGCGGGAATGGCGATATTGCTTTTCTCTCCCCTGGAACTGGTTTTTCTCATGCGCTACAACCGGCTGGCCCTGCTCGGGTGGGCGGTGCTGCTCTGTTTCGTTGGTCTCGCCGGGGAGATCAACTGGCGCACGCAACGCTTGACGGCTCAAAGTTTTGTTCGGCAATGAAGAAGGTTCCAGGCGCGGTAACGGAGGATTCCACGGAAAGTTCGGATTTCAGTCAGACCGAAGGTCGTCGGATCCGGGCGGTGGCATCAGCCATTGTCGTGGTGGGCGCTTTCGTATTGACGCTCAGCCGCGGGTTTGCCGGGCAGATTGGGCGCGACGTCTTTTTTTCGCTGACTCTGGCGGGATGCACGCTGGTTTTCCTCTCGGTCCGCCCCTGGCATGAGTTTCCGCAGGCGGTGGGTCTGGGATTGCTGCTGGACGCTCTCCAGATGTTCGCTTTGAATATCCCCTTTAAAGTGCTGTCGGCTTTCGCCTTCCTGGGGCTCGGTAGCTTGATTCTCTTAGGTGTCAGAAGGATCTGGAGCAGTCGCGAGGAGCGGCAGTTACTGCAGGACGCGGCCTTGCCGCCGCTTTTATTCCTGATTCTCGGATATGTTGGT
>Ga0207088_1019_pt1 | contig 37259 bp, 41 predicted proteins | sample Alteio_BWMinHeat_52_FD_153564 | JGI IMG/M metagenome (GOLD analysis project Ga0207088, IMG submission 153564) | Enriched cells from forest soil in Barre Woods Harvard Forest LTER site, Petersham, Massachusetts, United States -... | ecosystem: Environmental > Terrestrial > Soil > Temperate forest >... | reverse complement strand
CCCGATGGTCGAACTTACCACGGGACTGTCGGAAACACCCAAGAGTGAACGATCATCCCTTGTGAGTCAAGTCATGGCTGAAATGGGGAGGAAGGGCGAGAAGATCGGCGGCGAGCGACGCCTCCAAACAATGACGCGAAAAGAAAGCAGTCAAGTGGCGTTGAATGCAGCCAAACGACGCTGGGGGAAGAGCAAACCACTATCGAGTTAAACCGCAACCGCCGCCAGCGTGGGCGTGCGGATGGCCCTCTGCCCTAACCGCGCGACGTGTTGCTTCGATACGGCGAGCGAAGGGATTGGACGCAGAAGACTTGGGTTCCGGCGTCTACTTATGGAGGGAAACGAGCACAAACCGCAGAACCGCTCGCGTTAAGAAGGCATCGACGGGCTTCTGTTCAGGCCCAGCGAATCATTACGAACAATACCACAACAGCCACGAGCACGATCTTCACGAGTGGCTGCCACTTCTCTATAAATACGTTTCGCATGCGATAAGGTCCTTATCTAAGAACGCCCCGCGGCAGGTTTTCCTTCGGAACCTTTCTCCGCTACAAACTGCAGCAGGTTATCGAGACGCGTGCTGTCGTTCTATGATCATCGCCATTGCCCGTATGTGAGTTTCACGGCTGTGCTCGGCGTGAACGTGCTTCAGCATTGCATGAGCGGCCAGCGTTCGTGGGTTTCCAATTCTTCCGTCAAAGTCTTGAATGCGCTCTGTGTGAGTGCAGGCAAGACAGGCGAGGGTCGTACCTCTCTTGTCTTTACCGATGCGGTACATCATAGTTGGAGCATACACAAATGTCGTCCGTTATCAATGTGCGCAGCATCACCTTTTTGGTTAATGGTGGCTCTCCTTTGGTGTTGTACCAATGCCCCAGCACTGCCCATCCAATAAAGCGTAGCCTTGAGATATGTACGCTATAACCCAAAACATTGCAGGCGGCACTACGCTGAAGAAGAGAACGCAGTGAAAAGCAGCGTAACGATAACCCCAGAAAAACGAGAACGATATGCCCAGTGGCTCCGCAACACGGGTGTGGAACATCCTTCCGACGAACTCATCGACAGAACCCGAGAACGCGCACTCTCTCAAATCGATGCTGCTCAGGAAAAGACGCGACAGAATAGTCTGAAACTGGTCATACTGATATTCTGCTGTGTGGTCGTAGCCCTTTGCCTGTGGGTGAATCGGTAATCTCATAGTGTCAATAGGTTCCGAGCTCGATGTTGTTCTAACTGGAAGGATCCGTAACCAATGGATCGCGAACAAACCGCATCACCTCTTCGGATGTGCTCCGCAACCGCAATGACTGATTGCACGGTGATGCGACAAGCAATCCATGATGGAAGTGATCCACCCGGAACACTCGTTTTCCGACATGTTCGTATCGAAAACTGGTCGAGCAGTCTCTAAGGCAGCAGTACGAAGTGCTATTTGCGAAGAACGGTCGCGAAGCTCTTGATTTATTCGAAAAGCACCAGCCTGCTGTGGTTATTACGGATTGGAGCATGCCGGACATCAGTGGACTGGAACTATGCAGGCTTAGTGACCGACGCTCCGGTTGTATCAAATGCGGTTTGTTCTCGTTTTCCTCCACAATGTACACGACGGAATCAAGTCTTCTGCTCCAATCCTTCTCCTCGCCCTATCGAAGCAACAGGTTGAGCGGTAGGGGCGAAGGGGCCACCCACATGCAACAGCCGGGTGGAGTGAGCATCTTTGCTATATCGCTCAGCTTGCCCGAACTAAGCCAGTCGGAGATAACGAAAGCTGGAAAGGTATGATGATATGGACTATTTAGGAGTCCTCCGGGACAAGATCAGGCGTTTCCGAGAGGAGATCGCTGACATTCAGAAATTGAACGGCCGGTTTCGGCGGAACCGCGAGAATGGAGCAGATGTTCAAGTCGCTCACGGACAGAGGAGTGAACGGCTACAAGCAATCCAGCACGAGCTTGGGCAACTCGCACGCCTCGGCAGCAGAGTTGTTTTGACAGAGCCAATGAAGGAAAAGCATCGCTCCCGGCTGCATCTCTTCAAACAGAAGCGGGCTTCGTAGCGTACTACAAAGCTGTCTGGACGGATCCCCCGACCTTCATCCCGACAAGTCAGAATCGGCGCCCTTCAACTCTACATCTTCATCTCGGTGGCCCAATTGACCGTTCATACTGGTATTGCCACCCTGATTATTCTGGTCTTGCTCCACAGCCCCTTTGGCTTGGTCTTGATCCCTCGACTTGTCCATAGGAGTGATCTCCATGCGCTTCATCATGCCACCCTCAATGCCGCTAATGTCTTTTTGAATAACGGAAACCTTGTTCGTTGATTGCGTCTTCGACCAACTCTGGATCGTGCGTCACGCTTCGGACCTCAGCGCCCATCCCCTGAGCCACTTCGTAAACTCACCTTCTGCATCGCCGGGGCGCTTGCTGACCTCATCCCTTCCCCATGCCGAACAGAGTTGTGAGTTGCCCATTCCCTCCCCGTCGTCTGCGCATTCTCCAGTTGCTCCGGCGATCGCTTGTTTGACAATCGTTACTCGGCACTCAGTCTAGGCAGCCTTATGCCCTCCGGTCGTGTCACTCTTGCCCGGGTCGGATTTCGCTTCCTTCGTAAAAGAGAGATTTTGCCCTCTCGTCTGCTCCAAAAGTTTCCGTTTTCTCCACCGGTTGTAAAGAGGGACCGCCGTGCCTATGAGAAGCACCACCACGACAATCGAAACCAACATCCCTGCGGACTTGCTCGTGGACGCGGTTGTAGCCGGTGCAGCAGGTGCAGCCGTGGTACCGGCAGTCTCCGAAGGCGGGCCAACAGGCGCGGTGGGTACAGCCGCGTCCGCGACAGATTTGCTAACAGGCTCAGCCGCTTCAGTCGCGGCAGTGGGCGTTGCTGCCTGTTTCTGCGGTCGCGCTGAAGGTCGCATTCGGTGAACCGCGGCAGCCGCAGCGGGCGCGCTGGCAGTCTCCGCAGGCGAGCTGACAGTCGAAGCCGGTGCGACGGCAGGTGCCGCAGGAGGTGTGCCGATCGTTTCCGCAGGTGTGCTGACCGTCACAGCGGGTGCGGCTGCGGCGGGTGCTGCGGGAGTAGGACGTTCGATGATCGTTTCCGGAGGCGAGCTGACAGTCGTATCAGGTGCAGCAGCGGCAGTTGCAGCAGCATCTGCGGCCGCGGCGGGAGGTGCGCTCACCGGCTCCGCCGGCGCGCTGACTACTGCAGCAGGTGCAGCCGTTGCCGCTGTGCAGTGCACGGAGATCATGTTCAGTTCGGTTGCGGCAAAGCTGTTCTCAGCATTGCCTGCTTTGTGCCCGGTGAGGTTTACGTCCTGGCCGACATACGCCTTGAGATCCGTACTGCTGGTAGTGATCTTGAAAGTCTTGCCGGTGTTGTTCTCCAGAACGGTATAGTTGCCGTCCGAGCCACCCACGCATCCCTTAACGTTCATCTGGTCTGCACTACCGCTCGCAGCGGGAGCTTGTGCAAACCCCATTGCGACCAGCAAGGCCGGTACAACGATCAGCAGGAATACTCTCTTCATGGAATCCTCCGAGAAGTCTCGCCTTGCGGCGGTCTGAATTCCACTTGGGTTTGATTGTGCTTCCGATGTCTCTGTCGATTCGTGCGCGTGCGGGGCCCCGGCATTGAGAACGTGGAGCATCCAAGTGAAACAACACAACCGTACCCGGTAAGAATCTGAATATCTGTTCCAAACCGCTCACATTTAGAGAGAGGCGAGCTACGTATCAAATCGGACCATGGGGATAAATTGATGCAACAAGGCCATTACACGTTTTGACCGCCGTTCAAATGAGCGCAATGGCGATGTTTTCACCACTTGCAAAGCGGCGCTGTATCTCGGCCCATTGTTCGTGCGGGCCGTTGACTTTCGATATCAGCCGTGAAATCCTTATTCGTCGGGTGGGAGCAGGTTCTACCCCTCGATGTTGACCTTGTTCTCTCCTTCCTGCGCTTTCATTCATCCTTTCCACAGGAAGTTGCCTTCTGCGCATTCATAGCTCTGAGAGAGGGCTAATTATTCCACTCGTGGCAGCGTCCAAGAAAATCATCCAATTCGATCCCAAGACATTCCTTTCGACCATCAACGGTGGCGGTAGGAAGATCGCAGCTTTCCCCAAAAAAGCAGACGATCTTTGTTCAGGGCAACTCGTCCGATGCTCTGTTTTATATACAGAAGGGAAAAGTGAAACTCACGGTCGTGCCTAAGCCCGGGAAGGAAGCCACAATCGGCATGCTGAACGAAGGCGATTTCTTCGGAGAAGGCTGCCTAACAGGGCAGCGTCTTCGCCTGTGCTCCGCAACCGCAATGACCGATTGCTCTGTGATGCGAATTGATAAAAAGTCCATGATGGACGTGCTACACTGCATCACCTTGAAATTGCCGCTTCGACGCAAATGGGGCAGCGCATAAGGGGTTCTCGGCTTGCACAAACAGCCGCGTGTAATCGCCTGCACGAGATTAAGCAGCGCCTTGCGCGGTGGTTACTGATGACTCAGGACAGAGTGGATTCAGCTGCGCTGCCCATCACCCATGATTTTCTCGCAACGATGCTAGGGACAGATAGGCCTAGCGTAAGCTTGGCCGCTGGTGCTTTGCAGAAGAAGGGGTTCATCGAGTACACCCGTGGCGCAGTGACGATCGTGAACCGCAAGAATCTTGAAGACTCGGTATGCGAGTGCTACGGGGTGATCCGAGGATACGACGGCGAGTTCGGCTTGAAATGAATCCGCCAAGATAAAACGTTGACTGTCCTTTATGTTATCCCGACTGAATCGCCACTTGGGTGCTGAATGAGCGATAAGTAGGTTTAAAACGCTTGCAGATCTCAAAAGAGTGAGGTTCACCAACCAAGAATTGGACGAGGCGGCGTTTCTCCCCGCGCAGGTCGAAGGCAACAGAGTCGTCTATTCCATCTTACTGACCAACGCGAAACAATCCGCTTAGGCGTGAAGAAGTTGAAACTCATTTCGCGGGTGAGTTTCACAGCCGTCGCCGAAACCGAGTTGCGCCGAGCCAGCCGTCGGCGCCTTTGCTGCGATCTTCCGATTCGCCCACGCTTCCTCTAAGCCTTCACATCCTTCATAGGGCCACGCTGTTTCGTCTGCTGCATTCAATCGCCGGTCTCGATGCGGCTCGATGCGAGGCAGGCCAGTGCTCAGTTCGCACTCTCTACCGGGAGGTGAGCCACAAGTTGGACAACCGACAGCCTGTACCCGTTTTGAAAGTGGGCTTCTTTGCCTTCATGGTTGTTGATGATGCGGCAGTTCGCAGTTGGGGGAAATGGCCAATTTTGCACGGGAACCTCGGATGGTTGTTGCAAAATCTGACCTGAGACGGCCGCTGCAAAAGTTCGAACTGCGGAGAGACCTGTTTCATGCAGAGTGGCGCCGTTTGAATTCATCAATCCTGCCTTCGGCCTTGTCTTTCGCGTCGTCCACAGACTGGCTGATCTTCGCACGGCTCTGGGTGGCCTTCTCGAAAGCGGCCTTCTTGTGCGATTCATGGATCTGCTTCGCGGCGTCCCTGACATCGCCCCAGGTTTCCTTCGCCGCACCTTTAGCCTGATTGGCCACACCTTTGTTGGCCAGCTTTTTGCTGCCAACGCGTTCTCCCACGCTCTGCTCCACTTTTCCCACTCCCTGAGCGATCTTGCCAGCCACCTGATCCTTATTCATTGAGTTCCTCCTCTTCCCCTTACATCCAAATCATGCTGTCGTGCGAGTTTTTGTCGCCATCTTTCTCCCGGCGCGTGGCTTCTTGCGAGCCACAGCGAGGGTTTTTCTTTTCTTGGTTGCTGCTTTGACTCCTTTGACTTGAGGTAGCAACTCCAGCCTGGGCTGTTTCGCTTTGCGATGGTGGCCATGCTGCAGCGGCTGGATGCGCGCAGCTTCTTCTTCCGTGTGTAGCTCAGTGTCTACAGTTTTTTGGCGCTCTTCTTCAAGGTATTCCGGAATCGTTTGAAATGTCATGGCTTGCAGTGTGGCAGAACGATCTTCGTCCAGGCTGTGCAATTTTGGCCACTCCGTGACAATTTCATGGATATACGAGGAAGGGGCGCTGAAAAACAGTCTGCGCCAGATCGAAGTCTCTGGGCCTATGAAGATTGCAACAGGGCTTAAGTCTCGCTGTTGAGAAACCCTCTTCAAACGCGACGCACGAGCCACACAATCGCCCGAATCACAATAATTGTTCCGAGCCACCATACCTAACCTAGTCCCTCCAATCGAACACGTAGGGCATCGAAGTCACCCACGTAGACATGATGAGGGTAGATTCCGGCTTTCGTCTGAACAACACTAAGCATTATAGTGTCGGCCTTTGGGTGCCTTGACAGTTCCTGGACGGAGAAACTTGGATGGAACACTACAAACCTCTAGGTGGAGACCCACGTAGTCCTGAGACAAATCCGGCCGACTGATTTCTTCGCGGTGAGCAATACGGCTCAGACCTCGAACTGAAGCAACGCTAACATGGGACGGTCTCTCTCTGGGATGCTGGTGCACGACACGAATGCTTCAGATGACCCGCTTCGGGTGCTGCCGAAGGATCTGAATGCCAAGATCTTGTGCCGCCATCAAGCGAGGTGCAGACAATGAAGAGGAAGACATGGACGGTGATTACCAACACGGGCAAACAGGCAGACCTTGAGTCTGGCCTTGAAAAAAAGGAGGTTCAAAAACCGATACACATCAACGCTAGAGAGTTTGTTCATTGGCTAGCGCCTAAGAGCCACATTGATGACGATTCTTTACGATCGCTATTTAAGCTGTAAGAGTCTCCTGACTTAGCCTCAGTAGAGTGCCACTGCGATGTAGCGATGGCAACAGGTGGGGAATCACTGGTAGAGGTCTTGCTGAGGTAGATTGCATGAGTAAAGACTTCACGGTAGGTAGCTTATTAATCCCGAAGCGACTCCTCGCGTTGATCGACTCCGGCTTTTGGCCCCGAACTTCAGGCGAGGAAAGGCAACAGATTCTTCACCCCTTGGTCACCAGAGAATCTATCCTCCTCTTCGCTCCCGAAGAGGAGCGAATTTATTTCGTCAAACCTCCATTTCACACGATTGAGAAACGGGCGAACGGCAAAGAAAATGAGTTCTGGTCGAAATTCGGAGCGCCAGAGGGAGTCTCGCCTGAGCTGTCCATCTCTATTGGCGATTTTGGTCTGGGGTCGGAGTCGCCAATCCTCCTCGACTACCGGCAGGATCGTTCCAACCCCGCAGTAATACGGCTGAAGTGGCGGAAACCGGAGTCTAACGTTTGGGTCCGCTGCGCCAACAGTTTCGACGAATTTGCCGACATGCTCGGGCTAGGTAGTTCGCTGTAGCCACGCCTGTTTGCTGCACCCAGGCACATCAGCCGTTTCTATAGCCCATAGCACTTTAGAGGCCTGCAATTCCCCCAACCTTCAGCCCCACGCTATGGCACAAATAGGTGGTTACTATGCGTTACTACCTTCTATTACCTTCTTGCGATTGCGCCGGTACATGTACCAACGTAATCTCGATTCATGAAATCGATCTTATGTTCGTTATTCGCTCTATTAATCCTGACCGGTATCTCGGCGGCGAAAGAGTTGCCAGACGCCCCCAGCACGGTAATGTCGGCCGACATGTTCATCGTTGAAACGCCCTTGCCGGCTCCGGTGCGGAATGTTCTTGAAAAGAAGCCAATTGATGCCACATTCGTCAGTCTAGCCATCATTTCTAGTGGCAGCACGTTCGCTGATTCCTACACCACCCTATTCGCCCGACAGAACTGGCTTGCTGGCAAAAGGGGTGTGTGCAACGCGGAGGTTCAGTCCGCGTACCTGTACGGCACTCACCCTACCGTTGGCCGGACCTACGCAGTTGCTTCCGTCAAGAGCGTCGCCTCTGTGTTCGCCGCCTACTACCTGCGCAAGCATCACAGCAGGTTCTGGAGTGCGCCCCTGGTCGCGAACTCAATCCTCAGCCTGCAAGGCGTGACCCAGAACATGATGGCCTGCAACTAGGTCCCTCCCGGCACTGCTGCCCCTATATGGCGGGGGAAGTTAACGGAGAGTCTTGCGGGACACAAACAGACACTCGGGAAGTCCGTCCTTAGCCACCGCAAATTAGACGCAGTGCCTTGAGCAACCACCTTCTCGGAAACTCCGTACTGCCTGTCACCATCCTTATCGGTAGGCCTCAAAGGAGACTCTGGCCCTGAGAATCAAGTAACCCAGATCGTCCAAAAACTGGAATCGTATCCAAGCCAAGGACAGTCGGGTCGGTTTCCCCTTCCGGCCCCTCTCGGGCCGAACGATGCGAATCAATCACTTGGAACGAACCTCAGGACTGGTCCTCGGAATGCATCTTGTCCGTGGTAGTCGCACTTCCGACCCTGCGACACTCGCCGACCCATGCGTGTGCATTCCATCCTGACTACCCCCCTAAGCCCGCCGCGCGGTTTTTCTTCTGGTTTGATTGCAGCGTCCTGCATTTTGCTGGTAGGGCAAGCACTCGTGATTGCCACCCTAGGCCACCGGGCGCTCGGTCCTCTGGTTTCTGATTTCACCCAACTTGTGCTCGGCCTCATTTGCATTCTGGCTTGCACAGCGGCATTTCGGCGATCACGAGGCGTGGCACGGTACGTTTGGAGACTACTCGCGGTTACGTTCGTAGTCTGGGCTGTCGCTCAAGGACTCGGGGTCTACCTCGATATCTCAGGCAACCACTCGCTTGACAGTCTCGACGACATCCTGTTCTTTCTCTCGGTTATTCCCTTTGGCATGCTGCCCTTCCTCGATCCGGACGGTGAACCAAATTCCTTTGACCGGCTGCACATTCTGGACTTCGTACAAGTGTGTATCTTTTCGGTGTCGATCTTTCTCTGCTTCTCCCCGAGAATGTGGTCGCCAGCAACTGCCTTTCGCATCGGCCACTTCACATGGTCGCGAAACATTTCCTTTGATGGACTATTGGTAGTAACGTTTGTTCTCCGCGCATTGCTGACGAAGTCGAAACCGGTTCGCTGGCTGTTTGGGCGAATGGCGCTATTCCTGCTCATCTCCGGCCTAGCCGATTCCTATGCTCTTGGTCCGGGACAAGACCTGCAGCCGGGAGGATGGTTCGATCTGATCTGGAGCGCTTTGCTTGCGATTCCCATTCTGATTGCAGCCGGATGGAAGAGCGCAGATAAGAGCGAATCGGATGGCTCTGCAAGGTCACAACGAGTAGTGGTTGATCAAGTTTTCCCGTTGCTCTATCCACTGGCTAGTTTCCTTATCCTGATCCGAGTTCACCTGGCGTATCCACTGCTGTCTCTCGTAGTGTTCACGCTTGCCTTCATCACTTTTGCGGCACGTGTGCTGATCATCCAGCGTCGTCAGGCGGAAAGTGAGAATAAGTATCGTGTGTTATTCGAGGACTCGGCTGATGCGACTTGGCTGATGGACGAAAAGGGCTTTTTGAATTGCAATTCCGCTGCGCTGCAGATGTTCGGCTACTCAGCCGGGGCCGAGATGATGCACCCGGCCGATATCTCACCCCCGACCCAACCCGACGGCACACCCTCGCTGGCGGCGGCCGAGCAGAAGATTGCAACCGCGTTCCTCAACGGCAAGGAACGTTTTGAGTGGTTGCACCAGCGCAAGAACGGCAATGTTTTTTCGGCTGAAGTATGCCTGACTGCATTGACGCTGAGCGGCCTGCCGAGGCTTCTGGCAACCGTCCGCGACATCACTGAGCGCAAGGTCGCGGAAGAGCGCATCCAATTCTTGGCTTACTACGACGCCCTGACCGGACTACCCAATCGGACTCTGCTTCAGGATCGCCTGGCCAAGACTCTCGCTGGTGCTCGACGGCAAAAAAGCAAAGTTGGGCTTCTGTTCCTCGACCTCGATGGGTTCAAGAACATCAACGACTCGTTGGGACACGCAGTCGGAGACCTCCTCTTGCAAGAGGTTGCGGAGCGGCTTAAGACATGGGGTCGTGAACAGGACACCGTTGCCCGGCTGGGCGGCGACGAATTTCTCATCATGCTGACTGAGGTAAAGGACGTGCCCGACGCGGCGGTTGCCGCCGAGCGGCTCATGGACGCCATGACCACTGAATTCGTCGTCCAAGGGCACGCCCTTACGGTTAGTTGCAGTATCGGTATCAGCATCTTTCCGGAACACGGTGCGGACAGCGAAACGCTGATCACCCGAGCCGATGCCGCCATGTATAGCGCCAAAGATTATGGACGCAATAACTTCCGGTTTTTTACGGAGGACATGAATACTCAGGCCGTGGAGCGGTTGACCTTACAGAACCGCTTGCGATCGGCACTGCAGAACGAAGAACTGTTCCTGGTCTATCAGCCGCAGATGGATATTGCCACTGGAAGGATCACTGGGTTGGAGGCGCTTCTTCGGTGGCAGCATCCGGACTTGGGTCTTGTGCCACCCGACAAGTTCATACGAATTGCCGAGAACAGCGGACTGATCGTACCAATTGGCGAATGGGTGCTGCAAACGGCCTGCCGTCAGGCGAGGAAATGGCAGGATGAAGGCCTCCCCGCGGTTTCGGTAGCAGTCAACGTATCAGCGGTCCAGTTTCGCCAACAGGGCTTCTGCGAACTCATCAGAAGCGTGCTTCATGAGACTGGCCTGGCCGCGCAATGTCTTGAACTGGAACTGACGGAAAGCCTACTCCTAGCGAACGCAGACGTGACCCTCTCGGTCCTTCGGGAATTAAAGTCTATGGGGCTGACGCTGGCGATTGACGACTTTGGAACTGGTTACTCCAACTTCACGTCCTTGAGACAGTTTGGGGTTAGCAAGCTCAAAATCGACCGCTCGTTTATCAGCGACGTTGCTACGAATCCGGATGACTCTGCGATCACAGCCGCAATCATCAGCATGGCAAAGAGTCTGAGGCTCAAAGTGATTGCCGAAGGCGTCGAAAACGAAGCACAAATGTCATTTCTGCGGAGAAATCGGTGTGACGAGATTCAAGGTTATTATTTCAGCAAGCCATTGGCGGTTGACAAAGTTCCCGGCAAGCTGCGAGCCAACGTCGCCGAAACACAAGCCGTACGGCAGCCCGCGGGAGACAATCATGATAACAAACCTAATGAGGTGAGTATTTCACTTATGTCGATAGGACTTGCACTGTTGGTGTCCGCCGATCCAGATACAATTCAGCAATTCAGCCTCGCCCTGCGAGAATTGTCTATTTCGCCGGACGCATGTCAGGACGCAGCAAGCGCGGGTCTCCTGCTGAAGCGCCGAAAATTCGATGCCGTCATCGTTGATCTCCAACTGGGAGAGCAGTCAGGACTGATTCTGGACGAGGTGCATCTTTCCGCTTCGAACAGAACGGCGGTGAGCTTCGGCATCAGCAACAATGACGTGGAAGCTACCGCAGCTTTTCGAAAGAAGTCGCAGTTTGTCTTCGAGAGACCGATTTCTCCCCAATCAATCCACAAAACCCTCAAGCCTGCTTATGGGCTCATCCTGCGAGAACGACGGCGCTATTTTCGTTGCCCGGTCTCTGTTCCAGTCATCATCCGGAGCGAAAGCAGGCAGGAGGTTTGGTGCAACAGCGCAAATATCAGCGGAGGAGGTATGGCTTTGAGCACACATGTTCCGTTCCTTCCCGGAGAAAACGTCCGCGTTCAGTTCACCTTGCCGGATCACGACGTAGCCCTCTCAGCAGAATCGACGATCTGCTGGTCGAAAACAAGCAATTTGGGAGTTCGCTTCGTATCCATTTCTGATGAGCAGAAGTCGGTACTACAGGTCTGGCTGTCACAAAAGTTGGAGGAGACGCTTCCCGAAGGCGTTGCCGGACAATTCCGTAAGGCAGAACTCTGCTGAATGGCCACCGTGAGCGACAAGATCGAGACCATGAATCCCTCTTTCCGGCCCTTCACCGTTCTAGCGGTTGATGATTCGGCGATCTATCGAAAACTGGTCGAGCAGTCTCTAAAGGGGCAGCAGTACGAAGTGCTATTTGCGAAGAACGGTCGCGAAGCTCTTGATCTATTCGAAGAGCACCAGCCTGCTGTGGTTATTACGGATTGGAGCATGCCGGACATCAGTGGACTGGAACTATGCAGGCTTATTCGCCGCGACTTCCAAGGCTTCCACTCTCATCTCATCCTGCTTACAAGCAACAGCGATAAAGAGCAACTCGTGGAAGGGCTTGCTGCCGGGGCCGATGACTACCTCACGAAGCCGTTTCATTCCGGTGAACTTGTGGCGCGTATCGCAGTGGGCCGCAGAATCGTTGATCTTCACCGCGAAATTCAAGCAAAGAATCGACTCTTGGAAGAGATGGCATTGACGGACGCCCTAACAGGTTTGCCAAACCGCCGTGCTGTTGATGTTTGGGCTTCACGTGAACTCAGTGCCGCCGCTAGGCACCACTTTGCCTTTTGGGTAGTGCTGGCTGACTTGGATTTGTTCAAGAAAGTCAACGACACCTACGGGCACGATGCGGGCGACACTGTGCTTAAGAACTTCGCGGAGATTCTCAAGACGCATACACGCAAGGCCGACATTTGTGCCCGTTTGGGAGGGGAGGAATTCCTCGTAATGATGACCCATTCCGACAGGTGCGGCACGACAACTGCGGTCGAACGGATGCGCAAACAATTCGAAAACACAACGTTCACTTTTGGAAACAGCACCGTTTCGGCGACTGCGAGTTTCGGAATTGCCGGATTTCGAGGTACCAAACCTCCTGACTGGAACGCCCTCGTGGAATGCGCCGATACCGCGCTTTACGCAGCCAAGCGCAAGGGACGTAACCGATTAGAATTCGAGGGCTCGCCCGAGCACATTTCTCAGGACTTGATCGTTTCGGGTTAGCTTCGTTTCCACCAAGAATATTAACGCGTCCACCTACTTTGAGAACGCCTGCATAACCCGCCCAAGAGGGGTTAGCACCTGTTCGGCCTTGTGTGACCGGCGTGAAACGGGAGGACATGCCTGGACGAGGCGTAAGCAACACTCGGCATCCTCTCCCCAACACTTATAAGGCGGTTACGAGAATTGCACATCAGCTTCCGATGGGTGCCGACCTATCTCCGCCAGCGAGGGTGCACATCAAATGGATGCCGCTGCTCGGTAGTGTCCTAAACAGTGCCCGTCGCTAGGCTGCGGCGTCAGCTGGTTTCGCTTCCATCAGGCTGCGCACGGTTTCCATGAGTTGCGCATCCACCTCGTCCGCGATGACCATTACATCTAAGAGCACCAGCCTCTGATCGACTTCGCTCTGATGGAGATGTAAGGTGCCAAATGTGGCGACCTGGAACACCCGGGACTCCTCAATGAGCATGGAGGCAGAGTAGCCTTGCGCGTGACGTACTCGTCCGTGCGCGGCAGCGGAGGTGGAGATGAGCGGTTGGGCATCCTTAGCGAGGCGGAGGCGGGAAATCAGGTCGTGGTAAAGCTTGGGCAGATGTCCCGTACGGTCCGCATCGCTTAGGGGAATGTCAGTCAGTTCTGGAACCAGATTCACCCGCCTCAGCCATTCTTTGATCGTAGGTTCGATTTCCCGCTCCAATATGTCCGCCACACTCCTTACCGTCTTCAATTCCATTATGTGGTGCTCCTTAGGTCGTGCCATGCTTTCACGACAGTGTCGCATGTGGCGATCTCGAGGAGCTGTTCAAAACAGCACAATTGCAACAAGGATTGGGTTGGGTTTGCACGAGAGGGCTGGAGACTTGCGACTTTGAAGCTCCCTGAAGCCGCGCCTCGATCACGGCACCGGCATCGATGATGCGCCCAGTTATGGCTCGTTCCAGTTCCAGCAAAACGATCCGGTAATGGTTCTGACCCTCTCTGTGTTGTCGTCGCGTTCAGGGAGGTGACTCAGGGCTTTAGACGCATACTTGCGCCAGGTCCAGTGACCCACGCTTGATGTGCGTAATTGAACAATTGTTTCCGCTTGGAGAGAGACGGCTTTTTCAACAGTGACTGTGAAAAAGTCAGTGGGAAAGGGCTTGAAACCCCGGACCACTGTGCCTTTGAGCTGTTTGCACCTAAGCTGATTCATGATTCCCGGAACTGTTCAAATGTGCACAGCTCGGATTCTTTCAGAGGGCAACCTTACTCGTGAAGCACGATGTCGAGTAGCGAGCTGTGAACTTCCAACTCGCCGTTATACTCAATAAAACCTAGTTGCCTAAACCGATTCATAAAAAAGTTAATTCGCGCTCGGGTCGTACCGACCATTTCCGCCAAGGTCTCCTGGCTTATCTTCGGAATCACGTTCTCCGATCTCCCTTCCTTCCCAAAGCGGGCTAGCAACAAAAGGGTCCGGGCCAACCGCTTCTCCGCAGAATTAAATAGCTGGTCAACCAGGTCGGCCTGAGTCTGGTTGTAGCGACCAACGAGGTACGCGACAAATAGGTCGGAAAACTCGTGCTGCTGGTGAAGTACTTTCAGCATCGCGTCCTTTTCAATTCTGAGGGCAGAACAATCTGTGATCGCGGTGGCAGACGCGGTTCGTAGAGGCTGGTCAGAGGCCATACAACCCTCACCCATGAAGTCCCCCTGTCCCAGCAGGGCGATGGTGGCCTCTTTGCCGTGCGCAGATAGGACTGAGAGTTTTGCTCGACCTTTTTGAATATAGAAAACCGCATCGCTAGGACTTCCTTGCGCGAAGATCACCTTATTCTTTGGATATTGCAGGATCGTTCGTCCCAGTCCGGTTTCGGCAAGGAATGCCCTGGGATCAAAAGTGCGTGCCTTGGCAGACGACATACATCACTCCCGCACGACCCCGATGTGAAATCGTGCACCCAAACAGCTACGAAAAGCAATATCAAATAGTGTTTGTTACGAAATCCGAACAAGCAGCCCGGCGCTGTGCCGGAACGGGGTGCGCGACCGGAGTTTTCGCTCTGTTTGATCTACAAATTAGAGAAATAAGTAAGTTTGATCAGGCGGCGGGAACCTCTGGCGGGGACAGGACAAAGAATCTATCGGGTTAACAGCTCGTGCACCTAATTCTGTGCAGTTTTGTACAGACAGAGTTGATGGACCTAGGCTATTGTGTCGGAAATCCTGGAGTGAACCATTCAGGCGCAAAAAAAGAGAAAGAAGCACAGTGATGAGTCGAGTCTTACTGGCCGACGACGACGATGCTGTCCGCGACATGTTGAGGGCTATGCTGGAACGCGACGGCTTTGAGGTCGTCGCCGTTGGGTGCGTTCGTGACGCGCTTGCTCGCATTGCAGCCGAGAACTTTGACGTACTAATCTCCGACCTGCACATGCCCCAAGCCGGTGACGGCTTCACCGTCGTCAGCGCCATGCGCCACACCCACCCACAGGCAGTAACTCTGGTGCTGAGCGGCTACCCAGCACTGGACGAGGCCCTGGCGGCCATTCGCTTACAGGCCGACGAAATCCTTGTGAAACCTATCGAAATCGCATCCCTTCGGGCGCTTATTCGCGAAAAACTTGCGAACCCGGTATTCCATAGGCAGGTGCCCACGGAGAGCGTAGCCTCCATACTGGAGCATGACCTCAATGCTACGATTCGCGACTGGTTGGCACTAGTGGAACAGGCCGAAGATCTGGCCTGTGTCCCGTTGAGCTTTCAGGACCGCACCGGTCATCTTCCCAATCTGCTCTCTGACTTGATTTACCGCTTGCGCCTCCCTCCAATTGCGAGAGCAAAGATCTCCATTGCAGCACGCCAGCACGGAGATCTACGGCGCAGACAAGGCTACACCGCCGCGATGCTGGTAGAGGAGTCGCGAATCCTACAAGTCAGCATCTTTAACACCCTGCAAAACAATCTGACGAAGGTCGATTTCAGCAAGTTGCTGCTGGACGTTGTCACCATCGCGGACGAAGTGGATTCGCAATTGAAGCAGGCCATGCTTAGCTACATCGGACCCGCGCCTAGAGCCACGTGGTCGGCGGCTTAGGGCACTGAACTCAATGCGCGTACCCATGAAGTAATTCCACGTCAATGCTGGTTTCGGGACACCGCGACAGAGTGCTATACGTTACCACTTATTAATAGCGTGGGGAGTATGCGGGCGCGGATTTTGAATGTGGCTCCGTTTCCGGATCGCGCGTCGCTCTCCCACAGTCGCCAAGGCATCACCTCTCCAGTTTTCGACTGCAGAGACAGGTGAAAGGCTCCGACGGGCTAGATAAGAGGGCTCCCGCCATTGCTGCTGGAGCACTCGCCCTCATCGAGGGGAGATGCTCAGGTTTGGGACAATCGTCCCATTCGCAGACATTACTGGCTGATCATGGTCCTTCCACTGCGTGAAGGATCAAGAAGTTAGGCTGCCGACAAAATGGACCCTCATGTGCGAGCGAGAAAGTAGCATCTGCCTAAGACGAGGATGCCGGCGATACCGAGGCTCTACAGCCTGATCTCTACTGCCCTCCCTCAGAAAGGCCAAATATGACACCAGAAATGACATTTGAATGCTTGCTGCTTTCCCAGGATCCAGCGGTGTTCTGCACCATGGATCGCATACTGCAGGATTTCTCCATCCGTACGAACGTCTGCTCGAACTCTTCAAGAGTTGCCAGCTTATTGGCGGAGGGTAACACGGACCTCATCGTGATTGACTTACAAAGCGAAGATTCATCGGAAGTAATGCAGCAGATTTGCCAGTCCCGTAGGGGGCAAAAACCGACCGTCCTTGCGGTTTCAGCCATGGATTGTGCCATACCCGGTGTCCACGTCGTCCTTCGAAAGCCGGTGACACCTGAATCCGGAGCGAAGTCACTGAAAGCAGCGTATTCCAGAATGCTGCAGGACTATCGAAAGCACACCAGGTTTGCTGTCATGACGCCTGTCCTGGCCAGCGACGAGAACAACCGGACACTCTCCGTAATTGTCACCAATATTGGCGAGGGTGGAGTTGGGCTTACTACCAAAAAGAAGCTGGCAGTCGGGAGCATCTTGTCTTTTCGCGTGCCGCTACCAGGATTGGGGAGCGAAATTCATGTCCAGGCCCGCGTTCTTTGGACCCGCCCGTATGGCGCCGCAGGTTGCGAGTTTGACTGCATTGCTCCGGGCGACCTCCAGGTTCTGCATGCCTGGCTGGAAAGCAGGTACCGGTTCAAAAAGCCCTTGATTCCGGTCTAAATCGCTGCGTCTAGCGGAAACCGCAACGAGACGGAACTGTTGTCCTGTGAATCTGGTCACACTCAAAGGTGACAGACCGTTGCGAGCGTATTGCTTCAAAAGTGAGGAGATAACAACACACTATATGTTTAAGATTCTCGTGGCAGACGACTCCCGTTTTCAAATAGCACTACTCACGACAGCCTTGCAAGAGAAAGGCTTCGAGGTGGTGGTCGCCGAAGATGCTTGCCAGGCAGGGATGGTCGCGAGGCGTACTGCACCAGACGCCATCGTACTCGACATAAACATGCCCGGTGGCTCCGGGATAGAGGTCCTCAGGAGGTTGAGGCGTTCCCTCAAGACTCAAAGCATTCCGGTTGTGGTTGTGAGCGGTAGCAGTGATTCGGATGTGCGGAACGCCGCTATGGAATTGGGTGTCACCGACTTCCTAGCTAAGCCCGTCGATCTCGATCGGCTTTGTGCGGTCTTGTCAGGTTTGTTCGACCGTGTTAACACTCCCGCCAGAAGCGCGAAAGCAAGAGAGGCGCACGAGGTTTCGCCCCGTGCATGAACGAATCCAATCGATCAGCCATCAAGGGAAACAGGTTCTCGTGGCTGATTTGTCGAAGTGCTCGGCCGTTGGCGTCGAACAACTTGTGCGGGCAGTTCCTGATTATGTAACCGCCCAGCCGCTCGGTTCGGTGCTGCTGCTCGTGGATTTCACCGGAGCGTCGTTTGACCAGGAAGCTCTTCGAGCGATGAAAGAGTGCGCGGTTTTCGACAAGCTCTATATCAAAAAGTCGACATGGGTAGGAGCAGAGAGCCTCCCGCCTGCATTCGAGAAGAATTTAAAGACCTTCTCTCGACGTGAATTTCCAACTTTCAAAAGCCGCGAGGAGGCCTTGAACTGGCTTGTGGGACGTTGATGGCGTGGATAGATTACTCGCCCACACCTTCGCTACTCTCGGAGGTTTACATGCCGGATACAAGAATTGAGTGCGGAACGTGTCGTTTCGTCGCAAGAATGAGGTGAGGGTGGAACCGAAGCATCCGGGACGTTCTCGTTCAAGGCGTCGGCCAGCTTTTGTGCCGCGGTGTCCAGCGAGCATCCCATGTTTGCGGGTGAGTTTCTACCTGCGGTTAAGTCTATTTAGGGAGACACGCCTGTTTTCAGACACTTCGGGCGGACGATTCCCCGGCATGTCGCGCTTCCCCACGCACGCGCAGTCATAAACGCACAATGCCACTGCGAAGCGCTTCCGTTTGGGAATTGCTCACATCTTGAAGACAAATGAATTCAGAGGAGGAGTCTGATGAGCTATAGCGAAGCCAGGAATCATTTCGAAAAAGCCAGAAACAATACCGCTGATCGGGGTATCATCGACATGTTGGAAGGACTCAAGCACTTATCACATGCCATTGAGGAGGACATTAGAACGGTGGGACAAGGCATACGTGATGTCCGTGACAACCAGAACAGCAAACAAATAGCGAGCTCTTTCAGTTAAGCCCTACATCCTCTATACGCTTTCGGTCGTGACGGACACGATTTCAGCAAGCTCCACGATATAAGATTGAGCCACCGTCGAACAACGGAAGGACCTTCCTTCCTCACTTCGTCTTCGGATTGTCGTTCCCGTAACCGGCGCTCTGCCTCGTGACGTTCATGCTGCTGGTGGCCGTGAAGCTCCCCGTGGCCGGATCATAGAGCTCGGCGCTGGCGAGCGTATTTCCATTGTTGTCCTGGCCTCCGGCGAGCAAGACCATTCCATTGTTCAGCAGCGTCCCTTGCGCTCCGTCGTAGCGCGGGGTGTTCAGGCTGCCAGTCACCGTAAAGCTCCGCGTGGCCGGGTTATAAAGTTTGGCGCTAGCAACGGCATTGCCGTTGAGATCGCAGCCTCCGGCAATTAGAACCATCCCGTTATTCAGCAAGGTCGCCGTGCCAAGAAATGGAGTTACGTTTTTTGTTACTTACACGTTGTTATGTTTACGCTGTCAACGAATTATTGTTTGCTTCTTATGCGACCACTACGGGAATCCGTTTGGTAATTCATAAGGACACTTTACCCTCTGCATGCTGTCGAACTCGACGCACACAGCACAGCCTTGGCGCAATTTCCGCAAATTGCGCAGGCACAGCCCAACCTTGTGGGGAAAGACCTACCGAGGACTACTTACATAGGTCGCGGCCCGTCTATTGCCGAAACCAACTCCTGATCGTAGGTTGCTGATGACGCTACGCTGCGAAACTATGGAAGGTTCAGACTCATTCCGATCCCTCGGCTGATGGGCAGAGGGCCGGCTGGTGGGTCCGAGTGATCTCCACCATGTCCAGGGAATTGAAAACGCTGGCGTGAGAGCGCCGCCCTTGTATTTGGAGTTGGGATTGATGACCGGTGCATTATGGCTGATAACTACGCGCGGACCGTTTAGATTCTTGCCAAACCAGTTCAGCAATTTCAACGCGAAGTGTTTATGTAGCGGAATCGAATCTTCTGGCGTGAAAACCGTTTCGTCGGAGTTATAGATGAGGCGGTAATCATTCATTTGATAGCGGGCGGTCTCCATGTGGCGCGCAAATCGCCGCCGTTGAAATCTGTCCACATCGTGCCGCCGAAGAAATTGACGCCGCCGATGCTGACCTCTTCATCCAGCAGCAGTTTCACATCCGGATGTTTGGCGTTGAGCCACGCCTTGAATCTATTGTCCTCTTCGTTCATTGACCGCGGCGTGTAATATTCGTGGTTTCCCGTCACATAGAGGACTGGTTTCTTCCACTTCCGCAGAATCCGGTCCAGCGGCTCATAATCCCTCAGCGTGACGAGATCGCCTGCCAGGATCATGACATCTCCGTGCACCGCCGGGGGCAACCTCCAGCCCGAGCCAAAATTCAAGATGGAGGTCTCTCATGCTCCTGGGGACTGCTTGTTTGAACCCGGGTTTCTCAAGTCCCAGATCTCCTCCGACAGCGGTTCGACCCAGCGCGGGGCCCGGTTCGTGGCAGTAAGAATCTGACATCCCCCGGATAGCTGAATAATAAGCCGAGGCGCAAAGGCCAGTGTCAAGGCTCATGGACCGCGAACGCGGCGCGCGCAGCGCGGCCTTGACACTGGCCGGGCCTCGGTTATGCTCTGGCTATCCGGGGCATGTCATGCGGGAATGCTGTATCACAGACCTAGACCGAAACCCTGACTGATGTGATTCGTGTGCGTGGTTTGTGGTTCTATCTTGTTTTCTACTGGCTCTTGCTGAATCGCGTGCGAATGGGACACGTCGCGGCTGAGTTCTTGCCCGAGCGTCTGTGCGTTGTTCGTATAAATCTGGGCGTCATAGCGCCCACGTGAGACCGAGACATAGGCCATGCGCCTGTTGAGCAGATCCTTGGCGCCCAACTCGGTGTCGACGTGAATCAGGACACGGTCGGCAGTCTGTCCTTGGCTGGAGTGGCTTGTCATGGCATAACCGTGGTCGAGATGTGGAGGCTTGTGTGTATCAAGCTCGACCGCACGACCACCGTCCATCTTCAAGCGCAGCCACCGGTCTTCCTTGATGCTCTCGATGGTCCCCAACTCGCGGTTCGCAACTTTCAGTTCGTTGGCCGGCGCGGTGAACTGGACGCGGTCGCCCACTGAAAAACTCCGCATCTCCTCCCGGAAGACCGAGACGCCCTGCTGTCGGCGTGGATCGTAGGTTCGCTGCGTGCCATCCTGCAGCTCAACTGTCAGCCGGTTGTTCGGAGCGTCGATGCTCTTCACGCGCGCGTGCGCGCCTTTCCCGATGCCAGTCTCCTTCGAGGCGCGCGAATAGCGCAGCACATCGTCCACCTCGTAGCGCTCGGCCCATGTGCGGTCTGCGCCGGTGAGGTCTTGGCGCGGCACTAGCGTCCCGATGCTATGCTCCTCGTTGCTGACCATGCCACCCTGCCGCAATTCGGAATGGATGCGCTCGTTGATCTCCATGCGAGAGCGATTATCGGGAGAAATCACCAGCGTGTTCTCCGGCGATTTTGCGTACTCCTTCGCGATAGCGGCAATACGCTCGTCGTGGCCTTGAATCTCATGGACGCGGTGCTGTCGGTCAAGATTCTGTATCGCCTCGCGCACTTCGCCCCGTGCAAGCTGCTCGACTACCTGTTTCAGTTCTGGGTCTTTCTGGCGCACGATCTCTTCGAGCTTCACGGTTTTCATGCCCGCGTCCTGGAGCTGCGCAAAGGGTCGCCCGGCTTCAACGGCCTCGTGTTGCCGCCGGTCGCCGACGAGCAACACACGGTCATTCGCATGGAGCCGGTCCAGAAATTCATGCACCTGCCTGGTCGATGCTAGCGAGGATTCGTCGAGCACATAGAGCCGTTTCTCGCCCCTATCCGGCTGCTCTCCGCGTACCAGATGCTTCTGTAGTGTGGATGTCTCCATGCCTGCTTCCCCGAGCTTCTGCGCCGCGTGGGACGTTGGCGCGAAACCTTGCACCCTGTAGCCCTCGGCCTCCGCGCCTTCGCGGATCACGCACAGAGTTGTTGTCTTGCCCGCGCCTGCGATGCCATCCAACCCCACAACCTTCTCCCGCGAAAGAAAGATTTCGTCTACTGCCTGGCGCTGCGACGCATTCAACTCCGGGTGGCGGTCCTCCGTGGCGATGCGCACGTGCGGCGAAACCAGCATGGGATCGCTGTAGTCGCGCCGATTGCCTTCCTGCATCCGGCCTACGATCTCACTCTCCATGCGTACCATCACGGCGGTTGTGTACTGTCGGCCAGCACCAACATGCGAGACTTCGCGGAACTCCCCGGCCTCGATCCGGCGCTCGAACTCCTGCCGGACCTGGGCATAGGTAGTTTCTCCCATGCCGCGCACCAGCGCTGTTTCAAGGATCGCGCGACGGTCCTGCACAGCCGATCTCTCGAAGACATGATCGCGCGCCCATGTCACAGCCTGCTTCGCCTGAACCTCTGGCTCCGGCATCTGGTATTGCCCATGTTGGCGCGCCTGTGCGACGACGCGGTCCGCCTGATGCCCGTACTGTGCGGCCAACTCGCGGTGCCGCTGTAAGACTTCTCCAGGCGACAGCAGTTCCTTGCGGTCGCGAGTATGGTGGGCCGCGATCTGTGCCGCGGCGGCTCCGTCGATTCCTTGTTCTCGGAGATGGTCTTTGATCTGTTCACGTCGCGGACTGGAAGCCTCCAGATATTCCTTCGAGTAGCCTCGAATCTCTGGCTGTCCATGCTTGCCGCGCTCCAGCTCGTAGCCCAGCTTTTCCAGACGCAGTGCCAACTCGGATCGGTAGAGCGCCGTGGCGTAGCGCTGTGACACGAACATCTCGTGTGGCTGCAAAGCTCGCATCTGTTTCCCATTTTCGAGACCGTTCTCACGCTCGGTCATGTTGAAGATCACGGCATGAGTATGAAGCTGGGGCGCAGCATAGCCATCGACGGGCCGCGCGGTATCGTGCTCGAACGTGGCGGCGATAAATTTTCCGGTCGTCTCCGGGGCATGGACATTGCCGATTCGCGCCTGCGTGTATCGTTCAAGCTCCTGAAGTGCCGCGCCAACGCTCTTCCGATGGGCTTCCCGCACCCGATCATCGCCGCCTACGAGCGCCGTGAGCGATACGGACTTCGGCGCAGAGAATGTGGCGTCCCACCCGGCGCGATGCTCGGCGCTGGTCACCTCTCGGCCAAATTTTCCTTCATAGCTTCTCGAAACTTGATGGCGTACGAGCTGCTCTCCGGTGTGCGGATGCTGGCCTTCACTCAGTAGTGCAAAGTGTTCGGAACCAACCGCATCTTGCAACCCCCACTGCTCGGCGAGTCTGCCCTGCCACTCACTGTGACCCTGCTGATCGCGGCTCCAGTAGTTCTGTTCCTGCGAGGCAAACTCCCGCACATGATAGGTCTGCGCCTGGCTGGCTGACAGCGGTTTCGAGATCGTGAGCATAGGGAGGTTCCTCAAGCGTGAAGTGTTGCTCTTGGGAATTTGTCGCTCATTCGATTCCCTTCGTTTTCTCCCAGGCGAACGCCTCTTTCGGCTTGGTCTCGGGCGCACCGATGGTCGAACCATTGACGGTCGAAACAAAGAGCGCGAGGATCGGCCGGGTGGGCTTCTTCAGCGGATCAGCGGGAGCATTCGCGGGCACTGATGGCGCTGGTTTCGGCGCGATCTCTGGCATCTGCTGCTGCCGAAATCTCGGCGGTCTGAATCGGATTCTGTCCATCTTCATCCTCCATCTCTGGATCAAACTTGGCCGAGGTCGGCCCCATTCGATCGTCTCCCTATTCCGCCCTTTACGTGAGGACCGGTTCTGCAACACACTCCGCACAGCCAACAGCAAAAGGAGCATCGCGGCTACCCAAAGCAAAGCCGTCAAGGGCGAGAAGCTTCTGGGAAAAGGCATGGCACTCATGGCATACGAGCTCTTTCCTTGCCCTCGCGGGCGAACAAGTCATCAAGCAGTTTGCGCGCCTGCTGAAGCTTTCGTGCGTCTGCCTGATCGCGAATTTTGAGGACGGAATCAGGCGACAATTGTCTGCCTTCCGATGCGGCTTGAGAGGCTGCATGGAAGAGATTCAAGAGCGCGTAACGCAACGCCCAGACTTCGGCCAACACCAGTTCGGCGGGATCAGCGGGCCGCTGTCGCGCAGCGCATAGAGCGGTCCCGCGCAGCCACTCGGAGAGAGCCTGTCCCGCGCTTTCGGCGGCAGCTTCTAACTCTCCCAGTTCTTCGGGAGTCAGTCTCGTGGCCGCAGTCTTGGTGCGGAAGCCGGGCTTCGCCTCTTCGCCGAACGGCAAACTGGACTGGGGATTGGCTTGAACACTGGGACTACTCATTGGACGAACCGCCTTGTTGCACTACTGCGCTTAATTCCGCTGCGATTAAGCTGCGTATTTGTCAGTTCACCGCAAGGTCTTGCGCTTCAACGCGTTTACGTGATCGACGATGGGCACCGCCTTGTCGCAAACAAACATCATCCGTTCGATATTGCAGTCACCCAGCGGAGACTAATTTTGTTGACGCAGCTAAAGTTAACCTGCGTAAACATCGAAGCGCTGTCTGGCGCGCCGCAGTTCCCAACTTGGGGGTGACGTGTCCACCCTTCTTCCGGTGCGAAGCACCGCGCTTCTACATCTCGCCATATTCCAGCAACAACGTTTCCCATGCGCTGACCACCTCTGGCGACCGCCACGCGCGCTGGAATAAAGTGCGAATTGCATTCCAGTGCTCAATAGGAAAGCTGAAGCTGATCCCGTTCTCGCGCGCACAAAATGACACACTCAATTCCTCGTCCTCCATGTTGATGGCCGAGAAGTAAGACCCCTTCCACTGTGCGAATGGGCGTGTCACGTCATGCCCTTCGAGCATCCTTCGGAACTCGGCAATCCGTGCGTATCCGCCCACGGGAAAGCGAGGTGCCAGCGGCCCAGGAAACTGCAAGATCGGGGAGAATTCGTTGCCTTTCTCCCGCACGAGATCGAGACGGTATCCGGCCTCTTCCTGTGCGGGTAATCCTCGCTGCACGGGAAGTTCAAAATCGTCGTCATTCCCCTCTGTTGGCCGTGGGCGCAAAGGCTTGCGATGAGCCGCATAGTGCCCTCTCGCGCACACCCGCCAAAGAGCAGCCCAATGGGGCAACAGAGCATCGTTCAGCTTCTCGACATTCGAGAACTTTTCCTCATCCAAGAGAGTGTAGAGGTTGCGAATGGCAAGCAATGGTCTGCGCCGCTTCTGAGTCGAATCATTCAGCATTTGAATCGTATGCTTAACGACTCGGTGAACGTCGTCGCTTCCGACCGCAGCTGGCTCCTTTGTTGCAGCCTGTTTGTCCTCGGGAAGCGTCATCAAATAAAAGAAGTCGCGGGGCGATTTCTTCTGTCGGCGTACCAGCGCGTAAGCTGCGAGAAATGCCTCTAGAATCTCGGCCAAAGACTCATAAGAAAGCTGACCTTGTTCGGTGCTCGTAAACGACTCTGCACCCTTCGCGCAATAGTGGGCAACCAAGGTCCATTCGGCCAGTGATAGCGGCTGCTTTGCCTCTGCTTTCCCGCGAATCTTAAGCAGAGAATCCGTTGGCTCGGTGAGCAGATTTGCTAACTCAAGACGGTCATCTCTTGCCGATTCAAGCAACTGTTTTGCGGCCTCCGATGTTGAGACGGATTGGCCCGTCTTGAGAGCGATCACTTCCTTAAACGTTTCCAGCCTTGAGCGGAGTTCCTCGGAAACCCGAATGGAAATCACCGGTTGGTGCAGCGTCGCTGCCTTCTCTGCCATCGGCCCTCCCAATCAAAAGTATGTAACGATACATATTGACTGTATTGGTACGCCTGCGTTATTGTCAAGCGCAATACCAGCCAGGAGTTGATCAACCATGCCCCAGCCAAATCAAACAAGGAAACCTTCTTCCCTTCATTTCGCAGATACCGCAGGTTGGAACACGAGCAGCAGAAAACCTAGCGTCAGGGCTCTTCCGCATCTGGGTACACAATCACCCGAGCCTTTTGTAGAGGCAAATGCAGCTGGGGAATTTCTGAATTATTCCTCTCGAACCATAAAACAGATGGCCCGAGAGGGGCGGATTCCCGCACATCCTTTCGGATCCGGTGCTCGCAAGAGATGGTATTTCCTCATCTCAGAGCTTGCGGAACATCTTCGCGGTCAGGTAAATTCCGTTCATGGAGAAGCTGGTCGTGACAAGACACAAAGGAGGGTCATTTGAGTCACGATCACTGCAAGCCTGTCCGCTACAACCGCGGCATGGTTCGCAAGGAAAAGAGAGCAGTCGGAACGGTGTGGGTGTTCCGCTGGAGCGAGGAAGTGAACGGACAGCGGCGCCAGCACAAAGATGTAATTGGCACGACGAAAGAATTCCCTACCGAAGCGGCAGCGCACAAAGAGGCCGATCGGCGACGATGCCAGCTCAACGAAAACAAAGAGTACTTGAGCCTAAAGGCGATTACGTTTCGGGAACTCATCAACCACTACGTCAACCACGAACTACAACGCTTATCGAGATCGGCTCGCAAAGCAAACAAGTCGTACATCAAAAACTGGATCGAACCGAATTGGCACGGTCATCTTGCCGGCGGCATGAAGACCATGCAAATTCAAGAATGGTTGGACAAAATCCAGCGCCCGGATGGAACCAAACTGAAGATCAAGAATGTGCTGTCGGCGATCTTCTCGCACGGGGTCCGCTGGGAATTGGTAGAACGCAATCCAGTCTGCGGCCAAGGAGGGAGTCCCGGCCATCGCGGTGCTTCAACGGGGGTCCGCCAAAGCAGCAGGGTCTCAATTCAGCGTCTGACTCTTGCCCCAGATGTCGTTCGTCAAACGCTGGAGCAGTTGCCTTTACGAGAGGCGACGATGGCACTCGTAGATGCAGTCACGGCTCTCCGTGCGTCGGAGTTAGTCGCCCTGAAGTGGAAGCATGTCGGCTGGGAGACGGGAATCCTTCAGTCCGAGTTTGCAATGGTCGAAGGCGAACTGAAAGAGACCAAAAGCAGGAACAACCCACTGCCACTGGCGGAGTGTGTTCTACAAGTGCTTCGTCTTTGGCGCGAAAACACGGCCTTTCGATCGGACGAGGATTGGATCTTTGCCAGTCCGCATTATCATGGCAAGACTCCTTACACCTATCAAATTCTCTTCCGTCGCCACATCCGTCCCGTGATCGAGAGAATCTCCGGAATCAAGAGCAGCAAAGAAGCACCGATCGGATGGCACACGTTACGCCGGTCGCTAGCGACATTGTTGATCTCGAACGGGGAGAATGTGAAGGTCGCACAGTCACAGCTTCGGCACACAACCCCGAAGATTACGCTGGAGCTTTACGCACAAGCGGTTTCAGCCGATCAGCAGGAAGCCCACAGGAAGGTCGTGCAAATGGTGCTTCCGGCGGAATTCTCAGAGAAACTGAAGGCGCGGAGCGTTACCGCAACAGCGTAGAAACCAGAGTCTCTCTTGCTCTGGGTGTCCGGGGGTGCCCGAAATCGGCCCTGCCGAAATTCACTAACTACTTTGAAATCTTGGTGAGCGCGGCAGGACTCGAACCTGCGACCCATGCCTTAAAAGGGCATTGCTCTACCAACTGAGCTACGCGCCCACTTTCTTCCAATCTAACACATTGATCCGGACCAGAGGGTAGCCCACTCCACTCACTGACGGAGATTGCCTGTCGAATCCTCACCCGCATTCTGAGCACAGGAGTGTTTTCCAAGGGAATCTCCATCCGGAGCGCAGTTGCCTCCTTGGCCGCCAGAGGTTTTTCTGAAGCTCGTCATTTCGAACCCTCCATCGCAGCCCGGCAAGTGGTTTCGCGGATCATCAGTTTCGGCTCGACCATAATCTCTCCACCCCGCGAGCCCGCTCCCGAACGCCGGATCCGGCGGAGCAGAGTCTCCGCTGCGATCCTCCCCATTTCGCGCAGCGGTTGACGCACCGTGGTCAGCGCCGGATTTTGGTAGGCAGCGCTCTGGATGTCGTCGAAGCCCACCACCGAAACGTCGCCCGGAACCCGCAACTTGGCCTCGCGCAGCGCGCGGATCGCGCCCATCGCCGATATGTCGTTAAAAGCAAAGAGCGCCGTGAATGGCTTACGCGACGCCAGCAGTTTTCGGGTGGCCTCATAGCCAAGCTCCGGAGAAGGAGAGTCTCCTTCGAGCTGAACCACCAGTCCCGGAGAAATCGGCAGCCCCAACCGTCGCGCCGCCTTTTCGATGTTCACCCAACGCACTTCGGTATCAGAACTGAACTCCTGTCCTTTGATAAAAGCAATGTTGCGATGGCCGAGTTGTGAAAGATGCTTGAGCGCGACTTCCGCGGCCCGCACGTGATCCAGAACAATGTTGGTCACGCCCTTCACCTGGTTGTGCCCTGACACAGTCACGACCGGCACCGACAGCGACAGCGTCCACGGCGTATCCACCGCGATCAGCCCGTCCACCGACCGCTCCAGAAACAGTCTGGGATATTCATCAATCAGGTCCGCGCGGTGCCGGTGGCTTACCACAAAATAGAAATATCCCTCTTGCAGCAGATGGTCTTCCACGCCGCTCATGACCGAGGCGGAGTAGCCATCGCTGACTTCGGGGACCATGACGCCGATGGTGAAACTGTGCCGGGCGCGCAAGGAACGCGCGAAAAAGTTAGGACGGTATTTGTATTTCCGGGCGGCGGCAAGAACCCGGTCCTTCGTCTCCTGCGGGATGGAGTCCGCGACCGGCGAGCGATTGATCACCAAAGACACGGTCGCCGGCGAAAGCCCCAGGCGCTCCGCCAGTTCCTTCAGGCTCACCGGTTTCGCCCCCATGCGCACCTTCCCGCCCGCGCCTGTGCCCTTCTTTCTTATCGTCACGCTGCGCAGTCTCGCATAAACCGAATCAACGTAGCAAGCGCATGTTCCGGGTGCGCTCGCGCAATACTCATTTGACATTGCCGGAGAAAACATTTTTCATACATTGCGATGTCGCTCTACTAACCCGATTTAGTAGCCACTGGGACCCCGGTCCCCACGGAGATCGTATCGCCATGCCATCCTTCGCACGCCGCCTCATCCCCAGTTTCTTATCTCATCGAAGAACTCGCTCGAACCGGATTTCGTACTGGATGACGACGATCCTACCCGCTCTCACCTGCTGCGGAATCTGCCTGGTTATGAGCCTCGCGTTGCCCGCTCAAACTCCGCCCACCCAATCTTCACCGGGCCAGCCCACCGCCCTAGCAGACCCCAGTCTCGACTCCCGCGTCGAATCCATCCTCCGCCGCATGACGCTCGAAGAAAAGGTCGGACAGTTGGTGCAATATTCCGCCGGCCAACCCACCGGCCCCGGCACCGGCCGTACCGACTACGACGACATGATCGCCCGCGGACAGCTCGGCTCCCTGTTCAACGTGGTCGATCCCCGCCAGATCAACCAATATCAAAAGATTGCGATGGAGAAAGCCCGCCTCCACATCCCCATCCTCTTCGGGCTCGACGTCATACACGGATTCAAAACCGAGTTTCCCATTCCACTCGGCCTGGCCTCAACGTGGGATCCCTCCATCGTAGAAAAAGCGTCTCGCGTCGCAGCCATGGAAGCCTCCGCCAGCGGCATCCGCTGGACGTTCTCTCCTATGGTCGATATCGCGCGCGACGCGCGCTGGGGCCGCATGGCGGAAGGCGCTGGAGAAGATCCTTTCCTGGGATCGGCCATGGCCGCCGCCTACGTGCGCGGCTATCAAGGCTCGCGTTTGGACGCGCCCGACAGCATTGCGGCCTGCGCCAAGCACTATGTCGGCTACGGCGCGGCCGAAGGCGGACGCGACTACAACAGCACCGAGATTTCCGAACACACCTTGCGCCAGTTTTACCTGCCGCCATTCCACGCGGCCGTCGAAGCCGGAACTGCTTCTCTCATGAGCGCCTTCAACTCGCTCAATGCAGTCCCGTCCTCGGCGAACCCGTTCACTCTGAAGCAAGTGCTGCGCAAAGAATGGGGATTCCGCGGTCTGGTCGTCAGTGATTGGTCGTCGATCGGAGAACTCATCCCCCACGGCATCGCCGCCGATGGCGCAGCCGCCGCGCGCAAAGCCTTCACCGCTGGCGTTGACATGGACATGGTCAGCAGTCTCTACCACGACCACTTGCCCGAACTAGTTCGCTCCAAGGCTGTGAACGAAGCCGCCTTGGACGAAGATGTGCGCCACGTGCTCCGCGTCAAGATTGCCCTCGGCCTATTCGAGCACCCCTATGCCGATGAAGCTGCCTCGGGCAAGATATGGTTCCAGCCGGAAAGTCTGGCGCTGGCGCAACTCGCCGCCGAGCGATCTCTGGTTCTCCTGAAGAATGAGGCCGGCAACGCTGGCAAGCCGCTCCTCCCGCTTTCGAAAAGCATCCAGAATCTTGCCCTGATCGGCCCCCTGGCCGGCGATCTTTCCAACTCGCAAGCCTCGGCGGAGAATGGTTTTCGCACTTCCCTTGCCACCGCCCTCGCGCGGCAGGTTGGACAAGATCATCTCTCCCGCTTCAAGGGCACAGACGTTCTCGGCGGCACCGACGATGAAATCTCCGCCGCAGTCGCGGGTGCGAATAAAGCTGATGTCGCCATTCTCGCGCTCGGCGAAACTCCCGACATGAGCGGCGAGGCCGGTTCTCGCGCCCACCTGGGCCTGCCCGGCAGGCAGCAGGAACTTCTGGAAGCGATTGTCCACACCGGCAAGCCGGTCGTCTTGATTCTATTCAGCGGCAGACCTTTAACTTTACCGTGGGCCTTCGAGCACGTGCCCGCTGTGATTGCCGCGTGGTTCCCTGGCATCGCTTCCGGACCCGCGCTCGCCCGCACCCTCTTCGGCGAAGTAAACCCCAGCGGAAAACTCGTAGTGAGTTGGCCGCGCAGCGTTGGCCAGGAACCGCTCTACTACAACGCATTGAACACCGGCCGCCCTCCCGGCAATACCGATCTCACTCATCCCCCGGCCAGCACGGACCAACGCTACGTGTCGCGCTACATCGACGAACAAAACACCCCGCAGTTTCCCTTCGGCTACGGCGGGTCATACACAACCTTCAGCTACGGCGCCACGAAGATCAGCCAACAAAAACTGAGCGCGGCTGCCTTAAACCGCAGCCTGAGCGATAAAGATAAAGCGGATCCGGTCTTGAAAATCGAAGCGGATGTCTCCAACACCGGATCGCGAGCCGGCGATGAAGTGGTGCAGCTCTACATCGCCCTGCGCGGCACCAGCACTGCTCAACCCGTACGCGCGTTGAAAGGTTTTCGCCGTATCACGCTCGCTCCCGGCGAAAAACGGACCGTGGAATTCGAACTGCGCCCCGAAGCCTTCGCCATCTGGAATGATCGCAATGAACTCGCCGCCGAACCCTCCCACGTGACCCTCTGGATCAGCCCGGATTCGGCCCACGGCTCACCCGCCGACATGGAAATCCTGCCGTAGACCGGTTCTAAAACACAAAGGCCGCCTTCGCAGGCGGCCTTCGCGTTCGGTCCCACACGCCTCTTCCCTGCTTTGCTTAATGAACCAGCGAAATCTTCCCAAACGTCCCTGCCAGATTGCTACCAGGCCCCGCCGTAAAGAACAGCTGGTTGATTCCCCCATTCTTCCCGGCCCCGTCACCAAATCCGATTCCCCACAACTGATCGATCGCGATCGCTTTGCCATTTGTGTCCTTCACCGTGCCCACGAAATTCCCGGTCCCGAGGTTGAACGCATGGATCGTCCCGTTATTCGTGTTGTTCGAGACCAGCAGAGTATTGCTCAGCGGTCCAAAATTGCCCGGTGCCAGCGTAACCCCCCAAGGCTGGTTCAGTGGTGCTCCCTGGACCAATGGTTTTCCCGGAGTCACCGGCGTTCCATCCTCCTTGAACTGTTCCACAAAACCCCCGCCCGCGCCCGTCGTGCTCGCGAACGTCACGTAGACCAGTCCATTGATGTCTTGGATCCCGAACGGCGCAAAGCCCGCCGGAATCGACGGATCGGTGAACGCTCCCGCCGCCAAGGTCACCGGAGTGAAAGTCCCGTCGTACACATCCACCCTGTTGTTCGCCATGTCGGCCGCGTACAACCGGTTCCCCGTAGCATGACTCGTGATCGCCAGTCCGGTATACACCGCTGGATTCTTGTTTGCTGTCGTGTCTACCGCCACAATCGCCTGATTGAAATTCGACTGCGGCGCCCAGCCGCTAATGGTTCCGTCCAGCGTCGCAAACAAGAAGAACGATGTCCATCCCTGCACTTGAAACTCCGTAGATCCGTTCCACACAATCCCTGTCGGCGAACCCGGCCCATTCATCCCCGTCGGCGAATCAGGACCGTTTCCCGCTGTCGGGATCGATACTTTCAATTGCGTTATCTGATTTCCCCTCGCATCGTACAAAGTCGACCACCCGGAGTTGTTGTCACTGACCCACCACGGTGAGCCAGGAGCATGCACCAACCCCCAGGCATTCACCAGCAACGGATCGTCGTGATGTGCCGCCTTGATCTGATTCGAAACTAGATTTTCAAGTTGATACTGCGCCACGGCCGCGCTCGAAACAAACATCAGCGCAAGTCCCAGGGCAAGTGAGAGAGTGGTCAAACGACGCCGCATGTGGATCTCCTTTGTGATGCCTGTTCAGAAAAGAGGTGTGCCGGTTGCACTCCCGTCACCCTCTCTGACTGGCCATCCGATCCTAGGCCGCATGCCCGCCGCCGATTGTCAGCCCCATGTCACGAATTTGCACATTTCTGCCCCAGTGTGGGGCGGACACTCCTGTCCGCCGCCGTTGGTGTTGGTGTTTTTCTTGTTTTTGTTCTTGAGTAGACCCGATTGCCAGGGTGCCCCATTTCTCGCGTCCTTTGCGAGAAGTGGGGATTTGCATTCCTGCCAAGTAAGAAGACCGTGATCCACCAAAGTTAGAAGACAAAAATAAAGAGATGGGCCTAAACCTCGACGAACTACTTCGCCCACCCCAGCCCATCCGCAAACTTCCCCGCAACAATCACCTTCTCCACCTTCCACTCCGCCAGATCAATCGCCGCCACCTTCCCACTCGCAGCGCACGACACATACGCAATCTTCCCGTCCGGACGAATCAGAACTTCCTGCGGCAGACTCTGCACATCCACGTTCCGCGCCACCTGCATGCTCCCGAGATCCACCACCGCCACCTGATTCGTCGACGGCACCGCGACCAGCAGCCACCGCCCGTCCGGCGTCGCGGCCGCCCCGTAACCCAAACCCGGAAGCGCCACCCAAGTCTTCACCCGCTGCGTCGCCGTATCGATCACCGCCATCTGCGGCTTCTTTTGATCCGCCGTGAACACCCACTTGTCGTCCGCCGAAATCGCCACTCGCTGCACCGTTCCCGACACCGGAATCACCCCCACCGTCTTCCGCCCCACCATATCGAGCACCGAAATCGTCCCCGGCCCAACGTTGGCGGTATAGCCTCGCCGCCCGTCATGCGACAAGACCAGCATGTGCGACTCCTCCTGCCCGGTCGGCACCGCTCCCACGATCTTTCTGGTTCGCGGATCGATCACCGTCACCGTCTTGTCCAGCTCGGTCGTGACATACAGCATCCCACTCGCTGGGTCCAGCACAGGAAAATGCGGCCGCACCCCATGACCAAAATCGATGTCTCCCACGATCTCCCGCGACGCCAGATCGATCACCAGCATCTCGTGCCCATCAATACCCGGCTTTCCCACCCCGGTACTTCCATAGATAGGCACAAACGCCGTGTGTCCATCCCCAGACACGGCGATTTCATGACCATGAACCCCGACCGTCTTCTCCGCGATCGTCGCAATCTCGCGCCCAGCCACAGGATCGACAATGCTCACACTGGTATCGCCCTGATTGACGACCAGCAACGTTTGCGCGCTAACGCTCACGGGGACCAATCCCAAACAAAAAACCGGCAGCAGCAGAAATTGCAAGGCAAGCTTTCTCATAGGCCGAGAAGTATACCCCTTCAGCCTCTTTACCCTCTGCTGAAAAACTCGCTTTTGGGTGAGACCACCTCTACTTCGCTGGCTCAGCCAACGTTCCCCTCAACGTCACAGCGCCGCTTACGGTCTTGGGATCGACGGTGATTTCCTTGAGCTTGGCTTCGACATCGGCTGGAATGTCGGTCTGCGCCCGTCCGCCGAGGTACTTCACCAGGAACCCCTCCATCGCGGTGACCATGGCGAGATTGTTGATGGGTCGGGCAAAGCCGTGGCCCTCGTCGGGGGCAACGAGGTACTCGACGGGTTTGCCGTTGTCGCGTACCGCAGCCACGATCTGGTTGCTTTCGCGGATGTTTACGCGCGGGTCGTTCTTGCCCTGCACCACCATGAGCGGCGTTACGATGGCTTTGGCCTGGGTGAGCGGCGATTCGGCCACCAGCAAGGCCTTGCCCTCGGGCGTGGTGGGGTCGGCCATGCGCGCATACATCTGCTTGCGTCCGGCCTCCCAATATGGCGGGATCGCATCGAGCAGCGTAATCAGGTTCGACGGCGCCACGATCGCCACCGCAGCCGCGTAGAGATCAGGGGTGAACGCCACTCCGGCCAGCGTAGCGTAGCCGCCATAGGACCCGCCCGCGATGCCAGCGCGTTTTGCGTCCGCCGTGCCGTCAGCCACCAGCGCCTTCACGCCCCAAGTGATGTCGTCCTGCATCTTGCGGCCCCACTCGCCATTGCCCGCGTTGAGGAACTTCTTCCCGTACCCCGTAGAGGCGCGGAAGTTCGGCTGCAGCACGGCATAGCCGCGGTTCGACAGGAACTGGGCGAAGGTGTCGTATCCGTAAGAATCGCGCCCCCACGGGCCACCGTGCGGAAAAACCACCAGTGGCAGGTTCTTGGCAGGCAGGCCTTTTGGCAGCGTCAGGTAGGCTGAAATCTCCAGCCCGTCGGACGATTTGAAGTGGTAGGGATTGCGCGGGGACAGCGACGCGCGAGGCAGCTCTTCACGGATGCGGTATTGCAGGGTGAGGGTTTTCGCCTTGCGATCCCAGACATAGGTCTCGCCGGGCTCGGTGTCGCTGTAGGCACTCACAATCCAAATGCTCTCGTCCTTCGACCGTGCGCCAAATCCGATCTCCTTGCCGGGCAGCTTGGACTGCAGCCAGCGATACTCCTGCTCGAAGGCCTTGTCTTGGAAGTACACCCGGTAGCGGTCGTCCTCGTACCGGGTAAAGAAGATGTGGTGGTCGACATCCGACATCTGCATGCTGCCGAAATCGACGCGCTTCTCCGGATCGCTCTCGACCGTGGTGGTTGCGCCGGTGGCGGGATCCATCAGTTCCAGCTCACTCAGGTCCAGCGCACCCTTGTTGGAAGTCAAGTAGACCTGTTTGTCAGCGGCGTCGAAGTCCGCCACGCCACATTCTTCCAGCACCGTGCAGCTGTAGATCAGCTTGAAGCCGTCGGGATCGACGCGGAGAATCTCGTTATCGCCGGCCGGGCTGGTTCGCTCCGCCAGACGCAGATTGCCGTCGTGATCAAAGTCCCATCCGGCGATCCGCTCTGTGTTCTTGCGAAGCAGGGTCTTTTCGCCGGTCGAGATTCGCAGTTCATACAGGTCGTGCCACCGCGCGTCGCGGTCGTTGAGGCCGATGTAAAGGATGTCCGGCTTGGCTCTGGGCGCGGCGAAGATCATGGTGCGCACGCCCTTCAGGTTGGTGAGCGCGCGGGTGGGCGGGACGCCGGTCTTGGGATCGACTGCCAGGATCGGGTCGATGGCGTAGACGTTGAAGTTCTCATCGCCGCCCACATCCTGCGAGTAGAGGATGTACTTCGAATCCCGGCTCCAGAAGTAGTTGCGGATCGGTCGCGTGGCATCGGCGCTCATGGGCCGCGCCGCGCTGAACGATTCGCTCGCCTTCTTCACCCAGATGTTGCGCGTGCCCTTATAAGGCTTCAGGAAGGAGAGGTACTGGCCGTCCGGCGATATCTGGGCGCCGGCGATCTCGATCTCGCCGAAGAACAGCTTGCGGTCGATGATGGGCGGCTGCTGGCCATGGACAACGATTGGCGCGAAAATCGTGACCAGCGTGAGCGCGGCAAAAAACGGCTTCTTCATAATTGGCTCCTGGGATTGGCGACCGGCAGACAGACAAGTCCCTTGGGAGGATTCCGCAATTGGGGCAAGGCAGGATTTTCAAGGCCGCCGGTCCATCTGGCGGCACCTTCGTCCTCCATGACCATCGTTCGCCGTCCGTAAACTTGTGCTCCCGCCGGATTGCCATTGAACCGGAATTTCCATCTTGCTTTCATGGCCGTAGAGAATATACCTCCGAGTCCTAGGTTCGCGCGCGCAAATTCAGACGGGCGTCCGAGCAACCTTCGACCACCGTTGACATGCACCCAGCCATGTTCTAACTTATTGCTGCCATCGGGCGAAGATCATCCCGTCGAGGGGCCGGGATGCAAAATCCTCGCTTGCTTCCCCATTCAACCGAATAGCGCAAGCCTGTCGACAGACATATGCCTGTCGCCGCGCTTTCCATGGGAGGCAACTCTCCCCAACTTTCCGCCTTGGAGCCTTTAAGACACACAAAGGACCTCGCACACAAATTTCCGCGAAGGGAGCTCAAAATCTATGGATCTCAACCAAGCTATCCTCTTCGGGCTGGCCGTCAACGCCGCCTATGCTGTTCCTCCCAACGACCTCACCAACCGCGCCGGCACCGTGATTCAAATCGGAGCCGCCAACTACGAAGTCGTCACCACCATCTACGCCAACGACCTCGCCACCGACGAAAATCCCGATCGCGGCAAAGCCCGCGTCTCCATCGGTCTCCTCCTTCAGGCTGCCGGAGCAGGCGACGTCATCGTCGCCGTCCGCGGCACCGAGGGCTATCAGGAATGGATTCACGATGCCCAGTTTCTCCTCGTCCCCTGTCCCTTCATGCCCTCCGCCGGAAGCACGGAAGACGGCTTCACCGAAATGTACCGCTCCATGCGAGTCGGCGTGGACCCCACCTCCAACTCCGTGACCCAAGCCATGACTCCGGCAACCTTCAAGCGCCCCGTCACCTCCGTCACCATCTGCGGACACAGTCTCGGTGGCGCGCTCGCCACGCTGCTCGCTCTTGACGTTGCCGTGAACACGCCGTTCTTCCCCTCCGCATTCACCTACGCCAGCCCGCGCACCGGAGACCCCCAGTTCGTCCGCACCTACAACCACTGCGTACCCAACACCACCCGCATCGCCAACCGCCTCGACGCAGTCCCGAACTTGCCCTTCCCTCCCCTCTACGAACACGTGATTGGCGAGTTCCCGCTCAACCCCGTGAAAGTCACGCTCTTCCCGTTCTCAGTCACGCCCCTCCTCCAGCCCAACATAGTCTGCCTCCACATCCTAACCAGCTTCCTCCATCTCTTATCGCCGCTAGCCGGAGGACCAATCATCAATCTGACGTCGGACTGCGTCGCCTAGCGAAAAAAAACACTGACCACTGATCCCTAGCCACTGACCACTGTTTTTCTAGTCACCGGGTGCCCCATTTCTCGGGCGTTCTGTGCGCGAGAAAGCCTGCCCTGAGCGAAGCCGAAGGGTGGGGGTTTTCGTATCAAGCGTGACTGGGTTTCTCGCCGTGGATCGCAGCGGGCGACAAGAAAACGGGTCGCCCGAAGGCGACCCGTGTGTTTTTAAGCTAGAAGCTAGTAGCTAGAAGCTAGCAGCTCAATCGCCCGCCACCGGCTCGGCAATCTCCGGTTTCGC
>Ga0207088_1018_pt1 | contig 37640 bp, 33 predicted proteins | sample Alteio_BWMinHeat_52_FD_153564 | JGI IMG/M metagenome (GOLD analysis project Ga0207088, IMG submission 153564) | Enriched cells from forest soil in Barre Woods Harvard Forest LTER site, Petersham, Massachusetts, United States -... | ecosystem: Environmental > Terrestrial > Soil > Temperate forest >... | reverse complement strand
CGAGCACCGCCGGGTGCATGTGAGTTCCGCGTGCTTTGATGATAACGTTCGACCACGCCACGCAAAACGCTCCGACCACGATCGCAGCACCACCGGCAAGTGCAGCAGGGCCTTCGCCGTGCAACTGCGTGACAAAGATGATCACGACTCCGGCAATTCCGAGCAGCACGTCACCGACTTTCGCCCACGTCATCGGCTCGTTCGGAAGTGCGTAATGCGCAAGCAGAAGTCCGAACACGGGAATGATCGTTTGTAGGATCGCCGCAAGGCCGGAGGTCGTGCGTGCTTCGCCCCAAAACAGCAGCCCATAGTTGAGCGTGAACGAAAGAATGCCGGTGGTGAGCAGAAGCGTCCAATCCGCGCGTGTGCGTGGGAGCGAAAGTTTGCGGATAAAGACTAGCGATGCGAGTACGACACTTGCGATCAGGAACCGGATACCTGCGAACGTGATCGGTGGAATGAGGCTCACTCCAATTTTAATAAACATCCACGTCGAACCCCAGATCAAACAGAGGAGGATCCAGACGAGCATTTTTCTATTCATCAAACGCATTCCTGTGGTAAAAGCATCTTCACTGCGCGAACAAACGCGAATGAGGTACGAATGTTTCGAAAAGATCGTGGTGATCGAGGTTCGCGTATTTATCTTTAGGCAGAGCTACGTTTAAGTGTGCGGCTCGCCGAGGTGGAACCCATTCGAAAAATTTGGGTGTTGCATTTCAAGGAGATTCATTATGCACCAGATCAACTACGTTGTTTGGAGGGAGGATGACCAATACGTCTCGCATTGCCTGAACGTAGAGGTCGCGTCGTGTGGCAGCACGCGGGAAGAGGCGATCGAGAATTTGAAGGAAGCCGTCGCGCTGTATTTCGAGGACGGCGAGTATTTGGAATTCTCCAATGTCGAATCCGTCGAAACGGGTACAGCGCTGATCGATGCCTGAACGCTTTTCCTCGGTCGAGGTTGCGCGCGCATTGGAACGGCTCGGCTTCTCTAAAAAATCGCAGCGGGGTTCCCACGTAAAATTCAGCGACGGCACGGGCCGTATTGTTATCGTTCCGGCAAACCGGAAGGTTCTTCCAGCGGGTACATTCCGAAGTATCCTTAATCAGGCAGGTATCTCTCTCGAAGAGTTCAAGAGCAAGCTATGAAAAATGCAGACGAGCATTTTTCTATTCATCAAACGCATTCCTTTAGCAAAAGCATCTTCACTGCGCGAACAAACGCGAATGAGGTACTAATGTTTCGAGAGGCGAAGCAAGGAAGGATTATTTAGAAAGATTTAGGAATCCAAAGTTCAAGATCAACTTTCATCAACTTTTCGTAATCGGTGACGAACTTGAGCGAGCCAGATTCAAGAAAGTCAAGGAAAGCATCGAAAAAATCACTCAATGGTTGGATTATTTTGATATCCTTGTCTCTAAAAGTATCCATAATAATAAGGCACAAGATAAACAAGCTATTATGGAGCACGACTGCGTGCGAAAAGAATTGCGTACCGCTGCGAAGCTCAGTTAAGGTTTCAAAATCCTGTTCACCATCGTTTGCTTGTGGATGAACATGCTTAGAGGCATAATCAAACCCATATTGGTAAAAGAAATCCCTTTTCATGCTCTTCACAACCTCTTTTGCATCTGGCCGCTTCCAGGTTTGTGGTTTCTGTTTTAGTTCTTTATATCTGATCTCATGTTCTGGATTTAGCGCGGGATGAAGTGCAATTTGATGACTGAATTTGTCATCGTTCCTCGCTCTACGGGCCGTTCCAAATTTCTCCATGAAGGAGGCTTCTTCAAATAACTCAAAAGACTTGTCTCTTACTAAAACATGGAGGTAAAAATAACGATCAAGAAGACATCGGTACAAGATATTACATTCTTGGAATGCATTAATACCCCAAAGCGAGTAAATGCTTCTCACGAGCATAGTAGACTTCGCAAAAAAATTACGGATAATCCTCATTTCAATCCCGGGTCGATCATGAAGGTTTAGCAACATTCCCCGTATAACATGCTCTAATGTCTGACGAGCAAGATCATATACTTCGATTTTTAATTTTTGAACCGATTCTTCTTCTAACCCCGTGAGCATCTTAAGTTTGTTATTCTGAAACATAAACACGTAATCAAATCCTTCGTGCCGCCGCGGAGCAACGTAGAACTCGCAGCCTGGGGTGAAGCCATGTAAAGATTTTCTCGGACGGGCGGCTGCCGTGTTGTATATTTGTATCCATGAACATGACCCTTAAGATCTTTTTCGTAGCAGTTTTATGTGCATTCATCGGCGGATGCAGCCCTAACTCGTCGCCCGGCACTGCGGGTGTCGATAATGGCGACGGCATTCCTGCTACCGCGGGACCGGGCGAGATCGGCTTTTACGATAATGGTGTTTTTGTGATACGGCGACCGCACACAACGGGTACGTTCGGTTCGGCGCTCGTCTCCGGCAATAGTGGCCCTGGGATTCCGCCGGGATCGTTCCTGCTCGATCTCAGTATGCAGCTTCAAAAGGGGGCGCGGCCCGTGAACTATCTTGACATGTATCTTACGTTGATGACCCCCACGCCCGGAACCTATCCGACTGCCTCGACGGACTCGATCGGCGCGTGGGTACAGGTGCAATTCGATAGTAGTGGTAAAGGATCGATCCCTGGCAGCGGGGTCGTCCGCATCGTGAAGTTCGACACAGTGAATAATCTCGTCTCCGGAACGTTCCATTTTCTCGTGAATAACAGCGCCACAGGTTCCACGACGGACACGATCACGGACGGCTACTTCAACGATCTTTCCATCGACATGGGCTGCTATGGGCAGGGAACGATCGGCGCAACGGCGGAGGGCATCTCGTTCGTCTCGCCCGACACCGGGTTCCAGACCGCCTGGGGCTTCGAGTATGCCGGAAGCACCGTCCTGGTGCTCAATGCCGATTCGAAGGATGCCCAAGGGATCCTGCGCTCCATTTCTATCCATCTCGATGGCCCGGGGTTGGGAACGTTCCAGCTCGGAAACCAGATATCGCCAACGATGGGATTTTACGGACTAACGAAAGATGGAGCTGGAAATTTCGGCCATACGACCAGCACAAGCAGTCCGGGCAGTAGCGGAACGGTCACGATCACGAAGTTCGATCCCGTCGCGCAGCGGATCTCCGGCACCTTTCAATTCACGGCGCCCGACGACCTTGGAACGAACATTCCCGTGACCAACGGAGTGATCGATAATGTTCACTACGTGTTGTATTAGTTCCGGAATAAAACACTTTGAGAAACTCCCTTTGTCCCGAAGGGGGCGGTGTAAATACTCACACCCTTTCAACCCCATATCGTATTGCATCTTGAAGTACAGTAGGGTCTATATCTTTTAGACCTTTGAACTTAATGCAATACCCGGTCACGCTCGCCTTGCCTATTTTTTTTCCATACGTTTTTTTTAAGTATGTTTTATCTTCGATGCCAAGGATATAGACCGAGATCCCGGTTGTGTTTGCACTGAGACCAATTTGATAAAACTCTCTGGTTGTTCCATCCGCATATTTTATGGTCTGAAGTCCATATCCGATATTAGGATTAGAAACAATTTTACCCTCGCTGTTCTTGCCATCCAAGAACCATAATTTACATGCCGGCATGGTTTCCAGGATCATGCGGTGCAACGCTTGCATGTTGCTGCGTTTTGGTTCCGGCTGATTAGTAATATACTCATTGATCTGCGCTTCTACGTTCATGGTTTAATTTATCGTTAATAGCTTGGATCAAAATCCACTATCCATTCAATCCCATATTTGTCTCTAAAACATCCAGAGTATGAACCCCAGGGACCGTCTCCAATAAGGCCTTCAATTTGGCCACCTGCTGAAAGCCCATAAAATAATTTGTCCGCTTCTTCTCTGCTTTCAGCACGAATTGATATTTTAGATCTGTGTTCGTTTTCATTCGTTCGCCCCATACTTTCCGGAACGTCATTGGCTATCAAAGAACATGTCCCGATCGGCAAAGCAATGAGCATTATCTTATTTGCTTCTTTTTCTTCGACAGGAAATTCAGGGCCTAAGTCCTTGAAACGCATAATTTTTGCGAACTCACCTCCAAATACTGATTTGTAAAATGTGAATGCTTCTTCGGCATTCCCGTTGAAGTTAAGGTGCGGATTGATTACTGCCATAATGTTTATTATTAAAATGAATTACACCGCAAAAATACGGACTTCCAAAACAGGGAGGCGCGGTGTGGAAGTGCCATTTTAAGGGGCCGATCACGACAATCGGATGCCTTATGTTTGCGGTCTGAGGTGGAGCAAGTATCGTGAGCAAGGAGACGCATGCTACCATCAGCGGTTAGAATACTGGAACCAATATTCCTGCTCCGACCGAAACGGACTGTGCGCCGGTCCTGGGAGCATCGCTCCAACCAACGTTTGCATACCAGCCAAGACTTTTATTGGGCCAGATAAAAAATCCGGCTTCGGTCTGTATATTGAATACTGTTCCTCCCTCGTCCCCTTCGCTCGAGTGCGAGAGTGCAGGGCCGGCCTCGATCATAAATTCCGTTGTGTTTGAGATCTGGAATGGCTTTTCGAACAAAAACTCCGCCTCCAGCTCGGTAGTGCCGGAACTTGCCAGTGCGCCAACGCCGAACTCGAACTCCAGCCAATTTGGGATCGGCGTCACCTGAAGCGTGATGGAACCTCCAAACCCAGGGTGCTCTCCAGCAAATGGAACTTCGACTTCGGGGCCGATCTCCAATTGGGTCGGTGGCTCATTGCTGTCGTCTCCATCGTCATCCCGTTCCTGCGCATGGATGGTGGTCGGTGGGAACGATAATGCAAGTACGGTGAGCGCGATGAGGAGCGAGGTTCTTTTTATCATGTGCCCTTGTTCGCGTACGAGGGCGCAATGTTTCCGAGAGCAATAAGATTTAATATTGAGGTTGTCGATGGTTGTCGGTTCCCACCGTTCTGGAACAGATTTGTTTTATTGTCTGCTGGTTGGGCTGGAAGAAAAAAGTCTCCCACTACTGCGCAGATTTCAATTTTCCAATCTCGTTACGGGCTGCGGCGACAAGTTCCTCATTGGTGTGGGCATGTCCCCACAATCCCCATCCGCCCGGGGCTGCTTCGGTGAGCAATACCCACGTCCGTTCTTTGAGTGTCGGGTCGCCCGCTTCGGTCGCTACGAGTTCCGTCAGTTGTTCTACCACAGCAAGTTGTTTCTCTCTGCTGAGCGCGCCCGCGTTCGTGAGCACCTGCACGCGAACATAGTTACTATCGCCATCGACGTTCGCAATGGCCGCTTCCGGAAGTTCATGCACAAAGGCTGCGGTGTTTTTCCGAAACATCGGAATATCCGGAACCTGCTCGACGGTTTTTACGATCGTTGCGGCTTTGGTGGCAAGTCGGTGCTGGTCGGCGAACGTTCCGAGCTTGGCGTATATGTCGATCATTGGCATAATAGTACTCCTTGGTAGATTAATGGGTTGAAAAGATGTGCATGTTGATAAACACAGCGAGTGTATTCAAAATTCGTGCGGGAGGCTCTTTTATACACGCTCAAAAAAATGGATTTTCTTGCATGAGGGTTTTGGATGTAGTATATTAGATGGTAAATTAATAGGCACCTATTTCTGAAAGAAACAAATGTCGAAAATGGCTGGGAATCGAGGTCGATTATGAATTTGAAATGCGAAAAAACAAAAACGGTGCTATCTCATTAATAAAAAGGTAGTATGTTAGAGGCACCAATTCAAAGATTATCGCGCATTGCACCGATGGGGCGGGAGCGGATCATCCAGCTTGCGTCCGAGGTTCGGGAGCGGCATGATCCACGCAACATCGAGCGAGCAGCCATCGAGCAGGATATTGTGCTGGTGCGCTCGGCAGGCGCATTGGGCCGGGATGCCGGATTTGCGTACATCGAGTACGTTCGCCGCCCGGAGCTCGTCGAAAGCCTTTCGCATCCGGAGCGCCCGATCTTAGTGTGGGGCGGCTGGCGCCGGGAACCGCTTTATTCTATTGTCATCAATACGAATTCCGGTATTCCAGAGGCGGAAGTATTTTGGCATGAGTGGTATCATTTGTTTCATTCCCCTCATGATATTCAGCGAAGCGAACGGTTCGAGCATCGTTATTCAACCGATGGAGTTCCTCATAATCAGGAAGAACGCCGAGCCGATGAGTTTGCAGCGGCCGTGCTCGTTCCCACTGTTGCGAACTGCGCGACTATCTTTGACATTATTGAGCAGTTCGGAGTGAGTGAACGATTAGCTGAAAAAGCGATGAAACTATATTCCACCAATCCTCAATGACCTAACTCAAAAGGGAGCGAAAGTTACTGCGCCAGCGTCTTCGCCTTTTCGACCGCTTCCTCGATCGTGCCTACCATATAGAAGGCATTCTCTGGAAGGTGATCGTACTCGCCAGCAAGTACGGCTTTGAAGCTGCGAATGGTATCTTCGAGCTTCACGTACCGGCCTTGCAATCCTGTGAATTGTTCTGCCACGAAGAATGGCTGAGAAAGGAAGCGCTGAACACGTCGAGCGCGGTTAACGATGACCTTATCTTCGTCAGACAATTCATCCATACCAAGGATGTTGATGATGTCCTGCAAGTCCTTATATTGCTGAAGGATACGCTGAACACCTGTAGCAACGCTGTAATGCTCTTCGCCCAGGATCTCTGCGGATAAAATGCGGCTTGTCGAATCCAGAGGATCGACAGCAGGGTAAATTCCAAGCTCAGAGATCGAGCGCGAGAGAACGGTCGTCGCATCCAAGTGAGCAAATGCTGCTGCTGGCGCGGGATCGGTAAGATCGTCAGCGGGAACGTAAATAGCTTGCACCGAAGTGATCGAGCCTTTTTTGGTGGAAGTGATTCGCTCTTGCAATCCACCCATTTCCGAAGCAAGCGTCGGCTGATAACCTACGGCGCTGGGCATACGCCCAAGCAGAGCAGATACTTCCGAACCGGCTTGTGTAAATCTGAAAATATTATCAATGAAAAGTAGAACGTCTTTGCCTTCGACATCGCGGAAGTATTCTGCGAACGTGAGGGCAGTGAGGCCCACGCGCTGACGCGCTCCGGGCGGTTCGTTCATTTGCCCGAACACAAGTACCGTTTTATCCAACACGCCGCCTTCGGACATTTCGAGATACAGATCGTTACCTTCGCGGGTACGCTCTCCAACACCGCCGAACACGGAATATCCGCCGTGATGCATTGCGATATTATGGATCAGCTCCATAATAACGACCGTCTTTCCGACACCCGCTCCACCAAACAATCCCGTCTTGCCGCCCTTTGAATAGGGTTCGAGCAAGTCAATAACTTTAATGCCGGTTTCGAGCATCTCGGAGCTTGTCGAAAGGTCTTCGAACTTCGGAGCATCGCGATGAATAGGCCAGGAAAATTCGGATTTGATCTGCTCGCCGCCGTCGATCGTTTTGCCGATCACATTAATGAGGCGACCCAGCGAATTGGGGCCAACGGGGACAGATATTGGAGCGCCCATATCTTCGACACGCATTCCGCGGGTAAGGCCGTCGGTCGTATCCATAGCAACGGCGCGGACACGGTTCTCGCCAAGATGCTGCTGTACCTCACAGATAAGCTCATCATCGACACCTTCAGTATTCTTGCGTGGAATTCGAACGGCGTTCAGAATGGCAGGCAGCTTGCCTCCTGAAAAATCTACGTCAACGACCGGCCCAATGATTGATACAATTTCTCCTACGTTCATGCGGCGAATTCTTACTGTTTTGAGGTGGAAATGCTCCTTGTGAGTTGCGCGCGCCTAACGTTTGAATGGGTATTCCCGTTCAAAAAATCTCAGACTCGGTCACCCACCAATTTCAAGCGGGTCGCTTAGATATTGCCCGATATGGATCACGTTCCCGTCTGGATCTTCTATTGTAAAGAACCGCATAAATCCCGGAGCTTCGATAATATCCTGAGCAAGGGTGACTTCATTATGTGTCACGGCTGCTTTGGCTGATTCAATATTATCTGTTCTCAGAATGATTTCTACATTTCCACTCGAAGCAACTTCATCCGATTGGAACACCGAAATGCGAACATCACCAGCACGAACAGCAAACATTTTCGGCCAGCGGTGTAATAGTGCAAGCCCAAGTTTATTAGTATAAAAATTAAACGATCGTTCGATGTCGGAACAACCCACCGAAATATGATTACAGGTGAACATAGGGTATAATTACATTAGGAGAAAATAAGCGATTCCACTTCAGTGATAGCGCTATTAAGGTTATCATTTACAACAATATGATCGTACTGCCCAGCCATACCCATTTCCATTTGTGCGCGTTCGAGCCGGCGCTGAATGGTCTCGGCAGATTCGGTTTTGCGGTCACGCAGGCGGGTTTCCAGCGTCGGCATATCCGGCGGTGCAATGAAAATGAGCAGGCTTTCGTTCGGGAATTTATTACGGATGGAAATGCCGCCTTTTACGTCGATATCGAAAAGCAATCGTTTACTCATTTGCTGCGCCCGTTCGATCTCGCTTTTGGGAGTGCCATAGTAATTGCCGAAGATCTTTTCATGCTCGATCAATGCTTCGGTGGAGATCAGCTCTTCGAATTTTTCGCGGGTCACGAAATAGTAGTCAATGCCATCGCGCTCCTGCGGTCGCTGGGCGCGCGTGGTGGCCGAAACGCTAAACATCACATCTGCTGGATGCCGCGCAAGTATCTCGCGGGCAATGGTGGTTTTTCCTGCACCAGATGGAGCCGAAAGGACGATAAGTTGTTTCTTCAATTATGGTTTTTTCAGTTGGGATAACACGGCTGGTCAACGATCCGTGGCCATGAACATGTAAAGTCAATTAAACTTTATAGATTCATCGAACTCTATGACTATTAGTTCTCAAGAAACATAAACGAATATGATATCACGATTTGTTACAAACTCCATGAACATCCGTCCAAAACTATCCCTCTGTCTCGCAATTTCACTGCTACTTTCAGCAACCAGCATTTCCGCACAAACGCTTTATCGCGTGAATTCCGGGACAAAGCAAAGACTGAACGCAGTTTTTTTCGCCAGCGATAGCGATGGTTTTGCCGTCGGGGATTCCGGCATTGTCAATATTAGTACAGATGGTGGAAATTCATGGTCCGTCATTCCGTCGGGCGTGAGTTTTAATTTTTATACGGAATATTTTAGCGATTCTGCAAACGGTGCTTTTGCGGGGGATGTTGGACTCATTTACACTATTCTCGGAGATAATCCACCGACCAAAGTAGTTCTTCCCGAATCGAATCCCATTTCTGGCATGACATTCCCAAGTTACGATACGGGCGTTGTATGCGGATCGGGAGGACTGTTTTACATGACTACGGATAGCGGTAAATCATGGAAAAAGAAAACACTTCCTGCCGCCGCACAAAAATTTGATTATTACGGTGTTGATTATTTCGATGATGACACCTATTGGCTTGTAGGGCAAATTGGTTTGGTGTTATACACTCAAGATGACGGCACAACCTGGCAACGAATAACCGTTCCCACTACAAAAGATCTTTACTCCATTAATTTTCCGGACACAAGTTTGACGGGATGGATCGTTGGCGATCAAACTTTGCTTCTCACAACAGATGGTGGTGATACCTGGTCAAACATTCCCACAACCGCCAGCCTTCGCTTTGTTTCAGGATGGGACAGCACTCATGCCTATGCCGTTGGGCTAAATGGCGCAATTCTTTATACTACCGACCGAAGTAATTGGTCAACACTTCCGAGCGGCACAACGGCGAATCTCTACGGCCTCGATTTTCCGGATTCGGTTTTCTTTGTCGGCGATAGTGGATTGATACTTACGACCCAGCCACCCATCAACCAGTCTTTTGTATCGACAACAATAGAACCCACTCCGACTCAATCAAATATTTTACTAAACAGTGGTGGCCATACTGCTATTATCCAAAGTCCAATGGATTTGCTCGGCCCCATTCGTCTGGAAGTATTTAATCTGCTTGGAATTTCCGTCTATTCGTCAACCGACGTTCGCATAAATGGTGCGAATTTGCTGCCAACTTCTCTTCCCCTTGGCGTTTATATGTATCGGCTGATTAATTCGAGCGGCTCGCAAGTAGGAAAGTTTTCGTTAGAATAAAATCCCATCCGCGTAATCCGCTTCGATCCGCGTTATCCAGATTCAGAATGCAGGCTCGCCGCCGGTGACAGCTTCGGGCACGGCATCGAATTCTGGCCAGTTCGTGTAATTTTCGAATCTGCCGAATTGCTTTTGGAACGTTGCAGCAACTTCGCCGATAGGGCCATTACGCTGTTTACCGACGATGATCTCTGCTACTCCTTCGGAGGGAACCGTTTCTCCCTTGACCATCGTGCTCTCCAATCCATACGTCTCGGCGCGATAGATGAACATCACAACGTCCGCATCCTGCTCGATAGCGCCAGACTCTCGAAGATCGCTGAGAAGGGGACGGCGATCGGTGCGTGTCTCGACACTTCTGTTCAACTGAGAAAGCGCCATGACGGGAATGTTTAATTCTTTAGCCAATGCTTTCAAGGAACGCGATATCATCGAGATTTCTCGCTCACGCGATTCCATCGATTTGCCGGCGGACATCAGTTGCAAATAATCGACGATCACAAGTCCGATATTATGACGTGCTTTTAACCGCCGCGCTTTGGCGCGAATTTCGAGCGGGGTGATCGCGGGTGTGTCATCGATGAAAATAGGTGCTTCGGAGAGGCGTCCGATCGCCAGCGACATGTTTCGCCATTCATCGTCATTCATTTGTCCTTTACGGGCGCGCTGCATATCAACTTTTGCTTCGGAGCAGAGCATTCTCAGCACTAATTGTTGAGCACCCATTTCCAGCGAGAAGATCGCAACGGGAACCTTAGGCAGTGCATGAAGCGGGATGGCAGCACTGCGCGCGAAGCTAAGCGCAAGTGCCGTTTTACCTTGTGATGGCCGAGCAGCAAGAATGACAAGATCGGAATTTTGCCAACCGCTTGTAATTTGATCGAGATCAAGTAAGCCGGTGTTTACGCCCGTGAGACCATTGTGCTGGCCTTTGATGCGATCCAGCATTTTCATCGTCTCATACGCAAGGGGTTTAATAGACTGTGCGCTTTTTCGATGACGAACTTCCGAAAGCTCGAACAAATACGATTCCGCTTCATCCAAAAGATCAAAGGTGTCAAGTTCCCCTTCGAACGCCCGAAGTTTTACTTCCTCGCAGATCCTGATCAAATTCCGCGCGACATATTTTTCCTGAATGATCTTGGCGTAGGTTTCGACATTGACCGTTGTCACGACTTTCGAAGTGAGATCGACGAGATAGGCTGGGCCGCCGATCTCCTCAAGCTTACCATCGAGCGAAAGTTGGTTTTTGACGGTGAGCAGATCGATCGGTTCGGAACGATTATCGAGCGCGATCATCGAGCGATAGATGAGTGTGTGCGCGTCGCGGTAAAAAGGGGAGTCATCGATCGAGCGATCGCCAAGGATCTCCACCGCGCGATTGGCGGATGATTTATCGATCATCATCGCGCCGAGCAACGCCTCTTCGAGATCGAGCGCCTGCGGCGGGACAAGCCCTTTCGGCGAGAGCTTTTCATATAGTTCCGAAAAGCTCTTGAGGTACACTCGCGCGCTTCGAGCGCCGGGTTGGGTGTTGGTTTGGATCGGTTGGAGGCTCACGGGTCACGTAACGCTCACAAGGCAACTATCGGTGCCGGAATTTAGATTTAACAATTTCGCCACACACAATTCGAAATTCTTTCTTCAGATAAGTCTGTTCAAACCCTACAATTCACGATTTTTATAACTAACTCTCCATATTATTATGCCTACAATGACCTCACACAAACCCGGCAGCTTTTGCTGGGTCGATTACGCTTCGCAAGATCAGGAAGCCTCGAAGAATTTTTACAGCGCTATTTTCGGATGGACAGCGAACGACATGCCCATGCAACAGGGCGGCGTGTATAGCATGATGCAAAAGAATGGCCAGAACGTCGGCGCGATCATGGCAATGCCGCCCGGACACGATGGCGTTCCCGCGCATTGGAATTCATACATCGCAGTCGATAATGTCGATGCAACCTTAAATAAAGCAGCTTCGCTTGGTGCAAATGTTGCAATGCCGCCGATGGACGTGCCCCAAGCAGGCCGTATGGCCGCTGTGCAGGATCCGACCGGAGCTTCCGTATTCTTCTGGCAGCCGGCAGAGCACAAGGGTGCAGAGCTTGTCGGAGATACCGGATCGGTCGTTTGGAATGAACTTTTGACTAAGGACACGGGCGCAGCAGGATCGTTCTATTCTGGTTTGCTTGGCTGGAGCGCTGATAAATCGCCAATGTCCAATATGGACTATACCATTTTCAAGAATGGTGAGACTCAAGCCGGTGGAATGTTTGCGATCGACCCATCATGGGGGCCAGTACCTGCTAACTGGATGGTCTATTTCGCAGTCGAGAATTGCGATGCAACCTGTGAGCAGATCAAATCGCTGGGCGGTAAAGTGATGATGGGGCCGCAAGAGGTTCCCACCGTCGGGCGGTTCGCTACTTGCGTGGATTCGCAGGGCGGCGCTTTCGCCATTCTTCAGCCGGAACCACGTCCGTAACTGGTTTTACAAAAATAAATGGGGCGTATGGTTGATCCATACGCCCCATTTTTATGGAGGAATGTTTGTATTTAGCTCGCTGCTTTGGCGATCGCATCCAGATTCATGGAGTTCGCAACGCCTCGAAGGTCATCGAGCGTTGCGCCGCCGGAACCTTCGATGATAAGGTAGATACGGTCGTTGACGATCACGCCAACGGTTCCGCTATTCGCTTTCTTCTGCCACTGTACCCACCCCGGATAGGAACCGAATTTTTCGCCATGCTGTAATTGGTTCTCGTCTTCGGAACTAAAATTAGCCAGCATGGAGTAGGCTGCCGTGAGGCCTGCCGCATAATTGTAATCGGCAAGCGTGATCTTGATGTGTTTCGGGTTGTTGTCGAACTGCCGCTCGGCAACAGACCACTCGATGCCATTGAAGTTGGCGCTCGAAGTGCTTGGCTCGTGCCCGGTGTAGCCGCTCGGACTCGGCAGGAACCCGGCGAGTGTTGCCGAAGGGATCGAGTGCTCCGCTGATTTATGCGCAGCGTTCCCCGTTGCCGCGCCCATGGCTTGGTTCAGGGCATTGGCTGCGTTGTTCGCATTATTATTAGCGTTTTGGTTTTGATTGTTCTGATCGTTCGTGGTGTCGGCTTTCTTACCGCAGCCGGCGGCAAAAAGGAACATCGCAAAAAGAAGGGCAATAGTGAAAATAGATGCTCGTTTCATGGTCGTATTGAAATTAATGTGTGAATTGAATCGGAAAACAAATGCAAATTACGAAAAATCCGGGAGGCTCGATGTGAATTTGATAAACATTTAATATAACTGCCCCAAAAGGCAATAAATGAAACCCTTACCTCTATCTCTGCGTTCAAAGCCCGCTCATATTAAAACCCAAGGAACTCCTAATGAAAGCCTCCAAACAAGCAGATAAACAGCACGCCAGCGTTACCCCGGTCGATCTTGAAATGATGGCTCGCAATGGCGAATCGCTCTATCAGGCCGTTTCGATCATTGCCCGACGAGCGCGCCAGATCAACGATGAGATCAAGACGGAGTATCAGGCTCGCGTTTCCACGCTCATTCCGGTGGAGGTCGATGAAGATGATGAGTTCGAGGCACCGAATTTTGACCAAATGAAGATCTCTCTCGAAATGGATAAGCTCGGCAAACCCACGCTTGAATCCCTCGGCGAGTTCACGAACCACAAGCTCGATTTCCGTTTCCGCGATAGCCAGGCATAGTCGATGGAACACCGATCTTTCAGATCGGTGAGGGAGGATATTGGAAATAATAGTTTGATTGATCCCGCATCTTAGATTTTCAGTTAGAAGTTAAAGTGGGGGAATGTGTAGAAAGCGGGTTGTCCACAAAAATTTAATTTTTCTTGCATGTCCCCAAAAGATGTCGTATATTTGTAGCAAGAAGACAAGCAACAGTTTTCTTAGAGACGCATAGTCGTGATTTTAACCGCGCCCGTGTGTTCCGAATGGTACTGTAACGTTGTACTTGGACGTTATTGCCAGTAAATTTTTTTGTTTCGATTGTCAATCCGTTTTTTAATTAATTTATAGGATTCCAGACCCTTATGAAACGCTTTTTGTCATTCCTTGCCACAGGCGCGCTCGCGCTCGGATTATCCACATCAGCATCGGCTCAGACACGCGCTATCGGCGCAGGCGCTCTCGTCCTCGATGATCTCCACGGTCACACGATCACTGCGGAGACGCCTCAATTCGTTGCTGGCCCCTATACGTTTCCTCCGACGAGCGAGTACTCAGCTTGGGCACAAGCGGGTTTCCCGAATCTTACCTGGAGTATCGCCATACCCCCGGCCCCTGGCGCACAAAACGGATTTTTGTATGCAGGGCCTTTCAATCAGACCTCCCCGGCCTCGGTGCCTTTCCCGCCCACTGCCCCATATCAATTACCGTATTGGGTCGGTCCTGGGCAGACTGGATTTAATAATAACGGCGGTTCTGCCGGCGCGTGGGATTATGCGACCGAAGCGCAGCTTGGTATTGTAACGAATTCCTGCGTTGGTATTGTGAACCGCATTCCGGTATGGACGCCAGGCAATCAGCTTTGCAATTCCGATATTACCAATATTGTCGGCACGTCGCTTTCTCTTGGTGTCAATACGAGCGTTACCGGTACATTAAGCGCAACGGGTCTTATTACAGGAAGCTCATTCCAAAATACGGGTGCGAGCTTTACCGTAAGCGGTGTCGGCGCGATCGTTGGAGCGAGCGTTCAGGATAATGGCCTCACAAATGGCGATGTCGTGTTTTACAATGGTTCTCTTCTTAGCACGAACAATAACTTTACGTGGGCGGCTGGAACGTTCGGTGTTGTCGGAACAACAAATCTAACGGGCGCGACGAATATCAATACGTCGGGCGCGGGCGCTACGAGCATCGGCACGGGTGCTTCTGGTACAGTTGCTATTGGCAATACAACAGGCGGAACAACGGTCACCGGCGCTCTTACTGTAAATGCCGGATTGACCTCCACAAATTTAGGATTGACCAATAGCGGCGCGTTCAATACTTCGGGCGGTGCTGCCAATATTGACGTGACCTCTGCAAATGCTACGACGATCGGTGAGCTTGTAAATGGTTCGACCACAACGATCAATGTTGGTTCTACCGGCACCGGTTTGACCTTAGGCGGGATCACGAATAACTCTGCTACAAACATTTTTCTTACGCAGGATGGCGCAGGGAAAGTCTGGACGAATTCGTTGAGCAACTTCATTCAGGGTATCAACGGCGTGTTGGTAACCTATGCTGGTGGCGTGGCTACGGCGCAGCTTGCCTCGTCGTCGGGTACCGCAGTAGGTGGGACAACGGTAGCGTTCCAGAGTGATCGCTATCTCAATGCGGCGGCAAATACCTTGCACATCGTTAATAATGCTCCTGCTGATATTGCAACGTTCAATGGCAATACAAGTGCCATCGGCATTAACAATACCAGTGGTGGAAGCACCGCGATCGGTAATACCGGAACGGTCACGATCAATGGCTCGACAAATACCATCGCCGCCACGACCGCAAATAATGTTACGGGTGTAACGAATATCAATACCACGACCGCTAACGCCACGAACATTGGCGCGGGCGGGACTGGTATCGTTGATATTGGTAGCCTTACGGGCGCGGTTGGAATCGGCCTTCCCGCGAACACCATTCCAAATACCCTTCTTTCGAATATAGCAACTGGAACAAACATCATTGATGTGGGCAGCAATGGAATTCGCCCGGTAAGCTTGTCTTGGCAAAGCACTGTCGATGGTTACGCCGCTGCATTTGACAACTCGGGTGTAGGTAATCCTGACAATAACGGCGTCCTTATCAAGGTGGCTCATGCCGTTGTCGGCAATATGGCGCTCGAAGTGGATGCCGGTGCGCCTACCGTGGTGGGAACTCGGCTCTTCTCGGTCGATGGCGCAGGGAATGTCATTATCGACCCGACGGACGCAGCGTCCACCACGATCGGTAACGGGATCACGGGAACTTCGGTGGCTATCACGTCCATCCCATCAGCGGGCAATGGCTGGAGCGCAACTGGCGCTGGCGTCCTTGCATCGACGGGCAACGCAACGCTCGCAACAAACGCAGGTACTACCAACACCTTCGGTAACGGCGGTAACGGTACCACCAACACCATCGGCGACAATAATCAGTTAGGTCTGACTACAAATAACATCGGCAACTTTCCGGGCGGGGGCGCATCGCCCTCCTTCATTGTCAACAATATTGGTCTCGGTACTGGTGGAAACGCAGGTACTATCATCACTAATATAGGTACTACGCTTAACGCCGGCGGCTTGACGAACAACATCGGCGTGCAGGGCGCGACAACAAATATCCAGGGCCAGGTCAATATCGGCAGCACGACGAATCAGGCCGTTAACGTAGGCACCGGCACGGGCGCGACCGCGCTTGGCAATAATGCAAACGGCACGACGATCCTCGGCCAAAATCTGACGCTCAACACGACAAACGCCTTTTTGACGACGATCGGCGATGCTGCCGCGAATGCTTCGAGCACGACGATCAATGTCGGTACGGGCGGCGGTGCGCTTACGATCACAGGAGTTCCCGCAAGCGTCACCACCAATCTGTTCCTTACACAAGACGGCGCAGGTAAAGTATGGACCAACGCAATTAGCAACTTTGTTCAGGGCAATAACGGCGTGCTCGTTACCTATCCGGGCGGCACGGGCGTTGCATTAGCGCAGCTTGCGAGCGCGCCTTCTGGAGCAGGATCTGTCCAATTCGGAAGTGATCGGTACATTAACACCAACGCAAGCACGCTTCACATTACGAGCGGTGCAGGTGGTGCGGATCTTGCTGATTTTAGCAGCGGTGGCATGGTAGTCACCGGCACAACGACCATCAATAATGCTGGCGCAGCTACGACTCAGATTGGGAACGTGGCCGGTTTCGGTAACGTCACGATCGGTAACGGGGGCGCAAATGGTGCTGGTACAGCGAATGTAACGATCAATGCGGGTTCAACTACCGGTACGATCGCGTTGAATGGCTTTACCAACACGAACGGGCAGATGAATATCAACCCGAGCCTCAACAACGTTACCAACGTCAACACCGGCACAAGCACTGGTGCAGTTCATATCGCTGATGGCTCCGGAGCGAACTCGGTCGGGATCGGTAACACTAACACGACGGCTGTCACTATCCTCGGCCCCACAACGATCAACACTGCCGGCGCGGGCACAACCCAGATCGGCAATGGTGCGAACGCCGTAACGATCACCGGTACGAACGGTATCAATGGCCCAACTACTGTTACGGGTGCGACGCAAATCAACACTGCGGGTGCAGGCACAACCCAGATCGGCAATGGCGCAAATGCTGTAACGATCACCGGTACGAACGGTATCAATGGCCCAACTACTGTTACGGGTGCGACGCAGATCAACACTGCGGGTGCGGGCACAACCCAGATCGGTAATGGCGCGAATGCCATCACGATCACCGGTACGACAGGCATCAATGGTGCAACCACACAGACCGGAAACTTTAATCTTGCTGGCGCGACAAGCCAGTTGCAGATGCAAGGTGCCCCCGGAGTACAGAATGCGATCCTCCAGAGCAATAACACGAACACTCCAAGTTGGACGCTTACTCCGAATCTTACGAACGGCACGTTCCAGAACCTGTTCGTTAATCCCGCAGCAGCAACGACGGGAATCACGATTGCAGGTACAAGCACCGGTCCTGACATCAGCGGCAACGGGCCGTGGAGTGTTAGCCATGCTGGCGGATTCAGCGGTCAGAATGTAACAGACGCTGCACTCACTGCGACGGACGTTGTATTTTCTGGCGCTGCTGGACTTTTGTCCACAAGCGGTAATTTCACCTGGACGAACGGAACTTCCACGTTGCTTGTGACGGGTCTCATAAATTCGACTGGCAACGTTACGCTTGCAACGACAGGTGCAACCGTCAATACAATCGGTATCGGTGCCAATGCCACAACCACCATCGGCGGTGGCGGCGGAAATTCGGCTGTGGTTACGATCGGTGATAATGCATCGAACGGAACGACCGTTACCAACAATCTCGGGCTTTCATTGTTAGGTGGTGCAGCTATTAATAATAATATCGGTAACATCGGTAATGGAACCGTTACAGATAATATCCTCGGTATTGTGAACATTAACACGCCGGCTGTGGCGGGCCCAGTTCCCAACACGTTCATCAATGCTGCACCAGGTACGGGCAGCACGATCACGATTGGCAACGCTTCGAGCCAGACGAACCTCGATGGTACGGTCATCTTTGCTAATGCCCCTCAGATCCCACTCGCAACCAACGATATCTTTATCGGCAACGGCGGCGCTCCAAGCATTGCTACACAGGTTGCAATGTCTCAAGACGCAACGATTACGTATGATGGCGCCGGCCATGGTGTCGTGACCACACAGGGTTCACATGCGGCAACCTTCGGAGTCGTAAATAATGAGACGGTCGGCGGAACGCTCGTAGCAAGCGGATTGGCGCCGGCTGGAGCAGAGCTTAGCGTCACCAACACTTCCGGCGCAGCTTCGACACAAACCGGAATATCCGTTACGCTTGGTGCTGCTTCGACAACCAACGTCGGTTTGTCCTTCAATGTATCAACGGCTGGTACCAATACGGACATTCTTGGTTCCGGCAGCACGTGGAAAGTCTCGAACTTAGGAGCTGGATCGTTCGCGAGCCTTGCTGTTACTGGCTCGACTGTACACGGCGTTGTCGTGGCAGAAGGAACAGGAACTCCGTTCAATTACACAGCGGCCGGAGGAGCCAATACGGTATTGGAGGGCAATGCAGGAGCCGATCCGACATACGGTGTTCTCTCGACGGACGCGACCTTAGTAGGAAATGGGATAGGAACCTCTTTCGGAATTAACCTCGCAAATCCAAACTCATGGTCAGCGCAGCAGCAATTTACTGATGCAACAGCAAACGCGGCATCGGCCAGATTCTTTAACACGTTCGTGAATGCGGCCGCGGGTAATGCGCTGGGTGCAACCATCGCCTCGAACGGTGCAGGTGCTGGCACGAACACCGGCCTCACTATAAACGCACAGAATTCCTCCGGAGCAAACCAGGGATTAACGTTTACTGTAAATGGCGGTGCGGGTACACATACCGACATCGTTGGCACGGGCGGCAGTTGGCAGGTTACCTCAGCCGGTGCGATCACTGCTACTAACTTCATTGGACCTGGCACCGGACTTACGGGCACGGCAGCCGGACTCACTGCAGGCAATGTCACGACGGATGCGAACTTAACGGGCCCGGTGACGTCGGTCGGTAATGCGACCACGATCACGGCAACGGGTGTAGGCGTAGGCAGCTACGGTTCTGCGACGCAGGTTGGTACGTTCACGGTCAATGCAGCCGGTCAGTTGACGGCAGCGTCGAATGTGACGGCCACGCCGGCCTTCAACTCGGTGACGACGGGTACGAATACCACTGCGCTTTTGATCGGCACAGGCGGTTCGCTCGGAACTTCGGGTACAGGTACGATCGCCGCGACGACGGTAGTCACGGATGCGAACTTAACGGGCCCGGTGACGTCGGTCGGTAATGCGACCACGATCACGGCGACGGATGCTGCCGGTAGTCAGATCGTGTCGGCGCTCAACGCTGCTACGACCACCACCGCTATCAGCAACAGTGCAGTAACCACAAGCATAAACCACGAGACGCTCACGCCGACTGGTAATGCAGTTGCCTTGACTATCACGAATGCTGGTACAGGTAACGATATCTCTGGAACGAAGCTTGCACTCACTTCAACCGGTCACGTCTTGACAACAAGCGCGATCCAATCGCCAGGTACGGTTGCTAACGATGCGACTTCGGTCACGGCAACGGGTTCGGATGTTGCGGGTACTGTAACACTCAATATCACTGGTAGTGCTTTGGCGACGGCTTCGGGTACGATATCGTTTGCACAGACATACACCACGGCACCTGTCGTTGTTGTTTCTCCCGCAAGCTCAGCGATAAATGATCCTGGCGTTACCAAATGGTACGTCACATCAACTGCGACTGGCTTTACGATCACAGCCAACGACGGTGGTGCGACTGACAACCCATCATTGGTATTCACTTACGTCGTAATTCACTAATTGCTATAACGCCGGGGCGGCCGCATCTTGAGAGCGCGCCCCGGCATTGGTTCTTCCTGATATAGGGTAGAGAAAGTTCTCAAGAAAAACTAATTGTTCAATCCCGCGTCGGATCTCCGGCGCGGGATTTTTTTTGCGATAACCTCGTCGAATCCTTTCATCTATTTTTTTAACACTATTTTTTTCATGCGAAAACTCATACTCGTCCTCATTGCCGGAATGTGTTTCACGGTTTCAGCCAGTGCCCAGCGCCAGCAGGCGCTCTATATCGATAACGGTTCGGGCGCGTTCACGAAGATCACCGCTACGGGAGCCGGTGGAACGCTGAATTTGCCATCGAGCGGATCGCTGCTTAGCAGTTCAACGAACCAGACGATCAATGGCATTCTTACGCTTGGCGTCAACCCTGGCGGCCCAACCGGCCAACTCAATATTCTCGACGGGGGGAGTCCGGGAACTTCCGTGAGCCTGACAAACAGCAGCGGCACGCTCAAACTTAGTGGTGCGAGCATCGATATTGAAGACGCTGTCGCCGGTATTGTCCAGATCAACACATCGCCTTCAGGAGCAGGAAGGGTCGTAATCGGGAGCACAACGAATGGAAATGCTGGTGCAAGCGTGGATATTGAAGCGGGTAATAGCGCTACGAACGGTGTTACCGTTAATAGCACTGGCCAATCGAATACCGCACTCGGAAATTCCATCGGTTCCACCACGGTCAAGGGGTCGAGTGTTTCGATTGGCGATAATGCAGCTTCAAATGACTTCGGAAGCAGAACCGTGGCCGGTACTACTCAGAATGTATTCGGACAATCGGGAGCTGTAGGAACAGTTACCAATAACTATTTCGGTAACTACAGTGGATTTACGACCAGTACGCTGGCTGGAGGTAATGTTGCTATTGAAGGCGCTACTGTTATTAATGGTCCATCCTATGCAAGTTCGACGGCAGTAGGCACCGGCTCCGGACCCGTTACGATCGGTAATGCTACGGGCGGAACGTCGATCACGGGTAAGAGTTGGAGCGTCACGGATGGTGCGACCAGCACGATCACGGCCGGCGGTGTGTCACCAACAAACTTAAAGGGGTCCGGCTCTGGTAAATATGCGGAGCAACATACACTTGTTGCCGGGGATATCACTTCCGCTAACGTTGCAACGATCCCGAATGCCATTGTTGCTGGAACTACTTCTGTCATTGTTGCTGAGATCGTTTCGACATCAGCAGCAGGAAGCTTGGCCCCTCACGGCGGCGCCGCTACGACGACCGGCAATGTTGTTCTTACCCTATCCTCTGGTGGTTGGACAGCCGGAGACGTGGTTAATTATATCGTCGTCAATCCATAAGTAAAATTAATTTTGTTTTCCATCCCGCTCCGGTCTTCGGGGCGGGATTTTGTTTTTATGGATTACTTCCAAAAATGTCGTATTTTTGTGGTAGTATTTTAATAGCCACTTTTTCATAATAATACGCTCATGAAAACCACATTTCGTTTCATTTGCGCGGTCGTCATGATTGCGTGTTTTGCATTGTCATCCAATGCCCAGCGTCAGACGAAGCTTTACATCGATAACGGTTCTGGCACGTTCACCACACTTACAGCTCCGGGCACCGGCGGGATCATTACGCTCCCATCCGGCACGGGCACGCTTGGCTTCGGCACAGGGCTGCCTACGGGAGCCGTGGTTGCGTTCACGGATCCTGGAACTCATGCGGGTTTTACCTCCCTGGGTGTTAGCAGCCCCCTCACCAGCCCTTGGACTGTAGGCGCCGCGCTGCCCATCGGGGAAACGGGCGCGACGAGCGCGGTCGTCGGTGGCAAGATCTATGTCATCGGTGGCGAGACGGGCAGCTTTAACGCCAATCAAATTTACGATCCCGTGGCTAATACGTGGTCCGTGGGCGCCCCGCTTCCCGTCGGGCAATATTTGATGACGAGCGCAGTTGTAAATGGCAAGATCTATGTCATCGGTGGAAATAATGGCGGTGAGAATGACGTTCAAATATACGATCCCACGACTCCTCCGGGGACGTGGTCCGTGGGCACCGCAATGCCCGTCGGACAATGGGGCATGACCAGTGCGGTCGTCGGAGGCAAGATCTATGTAATGGGTGGTAGGCAGGGATCGCAGGCCTATAATCAAATCTACGATCCCACGACTCCTCCGGGCACGTGGTCCGTAGGCACCGCGCTGCCCGTCGGGGAAGCTCAATTGACGAGCCAGGCCGTGAGCGGTAAGATCTATGTGTTCGGTGGCCAGTCTGGCGCAAGTACGGACAACCAAATTTACGATCCCACGACTCCTCCGGGCACATGGTCCACGGGCGCCGTGCTGCCCGTCGGGCAATATGGTATGACGAGCGCGGTACTGGGCGGCCTGATCTATGTGATCGGAGGCCAGCTTGGCAGCGGGAACAATAATCAAATTTACGATCCCGTGGGTAATGCGTGGAACTCAGATTTCGCGCTGCCGGTTGCACAATTTTGGACGACGGCTGCTGCCGTGGGCGGCAAGATCTATGTGATCGGGGGAGCGAATGGCGGAGGAACTAATAATCAAATTTACACCCCAGGTTCGGGCATCACCCTTTTTTACTTTACGGCAAATTGAGATGTTCCGAAACACAAGATACCCGAAGCCTAACGCCGCCGCCGTACAGTAATTTTGCTTTCAATCCCGCTCCGGTCTTCGGAGCGGGATTTTTTCTATTCAACACTCGCACGATTCCTATTGCTTGTTTTTGTGAGTATGTGCCCGGAAATGTGTTATATTTGTATAAGTATTTGTCCAGAAGCCGTTTTACGTCAAAAGCGGCAGTTTTTAGTTAGTTAGCCACCCTATTACAATTGAATTATGAAGAACATCCGTCGTTTTATCGTTGCGGCCATTTTGGTCGCGTGTTTTTCCGTTACATCGCAAGCCCAGCGCCAGACCACACTCTACATCGATGATGGCAGTGGGAATTTTACCACGCTGACCGCCCCAAGTGGCCCGAGTTCTATCGTGTTCCCATCGGGGGGTGGTACGCTCCTTACAAGCGCCACTCAAATGCTTTATGGAACGCCCTCGCCTGGAAATAATTTATACACGACAGGAGCGAACTACCTGTTCGATGTATCGTATGGAGCGACGACGACGAGTGAGGCCGGGGCGCTCATTACAGCCGACGCGACCGTCGGCGCAACGGTTCCAAGCGTAAGCGCAACTGGGCTTACGATCTCGGCTACGGCGGATGCAACGGATGAAGGCAGTGAGCAGGCAACCGGGCTTTCCATCTCGACAACGGGCACGAATGGCGCCAACGCTTACGATATCGTGGGTTCGAGCGATAACTGGCAGGTTGATAATCTGGGTGATGGTGATTTCAGTACCTTGTACGCGCAATCCGATTACAACGTGCCACAACTGTCCATCAATTCACTCGGAACCGGTGATGATATCGATGGAGATAACTGGTATGTCGATAATAGCGGTAATTTCTCGACTGGCGATGTTAATATTACGGGAGATAACAATCCCGCGTTAACTATTTTCAGCAATGCCGCACCTGGAGGCCTCGATGTCGATGGGACAAGCGACTTCTGGAGCGTTTATAACACGGGCGATGCAACGTTTGTGACGCTCGAAGCGAGAAAACACGCGATTGGAACAACGCCAGCCTTGTTAATCGACAACGGAGCCGGTAATGATATCACCGGAAATTCCTGGAGTGTCGATGGGACCGGCAATATTTCGACGGGCGGCACGATGACTACCACGGGAGCCTTAACCACCGGTGCCACCTCGACGGCGGGTCAACTCGTAATTCAGCATGGAGACGGCACGGCATCTGACGCAAACACCGTCACAAGCGTTGCAACAACCGCAGTAGCGAATACACTGCCACTTACATCTGGCGCGATAGCTAACACCTATGCGGGTAATGGAACCTTATCAGGTGGCACGGTAACGATCAGCATCACGGGCGTGACAAGTACTGACATCGTCGTTGTCAGTTATACGGGTACACCTGATGGAACTGCCGGTCATATTGGAGCGACCGTTGCTACGAATCAAGTACTTGTTAATTCCGATAACCTGGGCGATGATAATGGTGTTAATGTGATCGTCGTTCGGCCTTAATTTTAGGCAACCGAGCAATCAGCTTAGTTTTATTTTCCATCCCGCTCCGTCACCGGCGCGGGATTTTTGTTTTTAGGGTTTGCACGGAAATATGTCGTATTTTTGTAAGAAGCTCTTACCGTCAATTTTTCAAAATATTATATTTATGAACACTCCATTACGTTTAGTTTGCTCGATAGCGATCACCATGTCCTTTTCGGTATCGTCGTTCGCACAGCGTCAGACGATGCTATACATCGATAACGGTTCTGGCGGGTTCACGAAAATTACGGCCACTGGCGGCCCTGGGACGCTGAACTTGCCATCGAGCGGTACGTTGCTTTCGAATGATTCCGGCCAAGTGATAGCTGGCACGTTTACGCTCGGCATCGATGGATCAGTCAATCCTATTGCCGGTCAACTCAATATACTCGATGGTGGAAACACGGGAGACACTGCCGCTTTTCTCTGGCAGAGCGGTGCGCTTACGCTCCAGTTTCCTTCTGCTCTTCCTCCATCTTCCGGAGCAGGAATTAACCTAACCGCCCAGACCGGATTCACGGGTGGTGGTGGTATTTCCATTGCCGGCGGTCAGGCTGCTCTATCGGGTTCGGGCGGCTCAGTCGGTATCGCAGGAGGTAATGGCGCAGGGCCGGGGGGACAAGCCAGCCTCGTAGGCGGGAGTGGAGCAAATGCCGATGGTGGAGAAGTCCTTGTCGAAGGAGGCAATAGTGCTGGATCGTCTGGAAACGGTGGAGAGGCTTTAGTAGAGGGTGGAAATGGCAACAGTGGTAATAGTGGTACGGGTGGTGCGCTCGTTCTTTCGTCTGGAGCTGGCGGCGGCGGGACTAATGGTGGAAATGGTGGTGCCTGCACTCTTTCGGGTGGGGCTGGCGCAAACGGTGGCGCTAATAATGGTGGAAATGGCGGCTCTCTTTCGATTTCAGGCGGCGCTGGTGGTACTGCTGGCACAAATGGTAGTGCGGGTTCCAACGGCTCGGTGTCCATTCAAACATCGGCTGGCAATACGTCCATCGGGAATTTGGGTGGCACAATCTCGATCGCGGGTTCCAACTGCACCATAGACGCTTCTGGGAATGTAACGGCTACAACTTATCATGGCAATGGCAGCAGCCTTACAGGAATCAGTGCATTTACACCTGCGTATTTCAACGCATATACGACCAGCGTAGCCGTCAGCATTCCGGCAGGGGGAGAAATACCCGTGACGACAATAGCAGTGAACTCTGGTTTCACTGCGGACGGCTCAGGCGGATATACTGTGACTGCAACGGGGGTTTACAATGTGGAGTACACGGTTGCCCGCGATGAGTCTTCTTCTTTAGCGATCAGCGTGAATGGTAGTGTGGCAGCCAATTCCGTATTTGGTTGTGCAACCGGAACGTCCGTGGTTCATGGCAATGCCATGTTGTCACTCACCGCAGGTGATAAAATTACGCTCATTGCCTCACCGAACAATTCGGTATCGATCACTCTGGAATCTGTTGTTACTGGCACAGTCGAAGCATCTCTTACGGCAACGAGGATCCAATGATTTTTGGAGGCCCGTTAGTGCGCTTCGAACCACGTTGGCCCTATGCCTGGTTTTCGCTTTTTCGAAGGGGTGGTCTAAAATGTCTTATTTTTGTGAAGCTATTCCACTAACTGCTTTTTCAAATCTACCATCATGAAAACCACATTCCGATTAGTTTACGCAATCGTTATGATCGTCGGTTTTACTGCGTCGGTCAGCGCACAACGTCAGACCTCTCTCTATATTGACGACGGCCACAGCTCGTTTTCGATCCTGACAGCGCCGCTCGGCGGTGGGACGGTGACGCTGCCTTCCGGTCCTGGTACGCTCTTTACACCGGCCTATGTGTACGCAAGCGCTACATCAAGTTCATTCACTGTTGCTAATGTAAGCGCAGTGCCCCTTGCGGTGCCCAATAACCTCGCCTCTGGAATAACATTAAACCCTAACACATTCGCGTTCACTGTAAACCAAGCAGGTATCTATAATATTGAGGTTTCGGTCGAGAACGGCGCTCTCACTGGACCGTCCGCTGCCTTTGCAATATACGTGAATGGGGCTCCAAGGTCAACTTCTTGGTTCGATTGTTTTCCTGTCCGCTTCACCGAGGCTCACGTCGTATTCTCTCTTAACGCTAATGACGTGATCCAACTCATGAACGAATCAGGCGGAGCAATTACGCTTACCTCTTCTTCGGGTTTTTCAGCCTCCCTTTCGATGACACGCATCCAATAATTGCAGCGGATCTTTTCGCTGAAGCGATAGGATATTCCGCGCATTAATGCGCCTCGAACCACGTCGGCCCAATGCCGGCTTCGACTTCGATGGGAACCACCATCGGCATGGCGTTGGACATGAGTTTGGGAATGATCTTCATCATCACATCAGCTTCTTCGGGCACGACATCGAATACCAATTCGTCATGCACTTGCATCATCATAATGGATTTGAGGTTGCGTTTTTCCATTTCACGGTGAACGTCGATCATGGCGAGCTTCATCATGTCGGCGGCGGTTCCCTGAATAGGCGCGTTGATGGCCGCGCGTTCGTCCGCGCTTCGAACGGCCTGATTTGATTCTGCAATGTGGAGCATATAGCGTCTGCGTCCCAGCAGCGTTTCCACATATCCGTTCTTGCGCGCGAACTGGATGGTATCATCCATATATTTACGAATGAGCGGGAACGCGGCAAAATATTTTTGGATGATCTCGCTTGCTTCCTTTTGTGGAACTCCTATATTACGAGCAAGTCCGAAAGCACCGATGCCATACATGATGCCGTAATTTACACCTTTCGCTTTTCCACGCATTTCGCGCGTCACTTCATCGAGCGGTACGCCATAGACACCGGCGGCGGTACGTGTATGAATATCTACGCCCTTTGCGAACGCTTCGATAAGTCCCGCATCGCGCGTAACATGTGCCATGATGCGGAGCTCGATCTGAGAATAATCAGCAGAAAGGATCTGACCGCCTTTGAAACGCGAAACGAATGCTTTGCGAATGTCCCGCCCAAGTTCGGTCTTGATAGGAATGTTCTGCAAATTCGGATCGGTCGAGGAAATGCGTCCCGTCGCGACGACAGCCTGATTATAGCTGGTGTGAACCATTCCCGTCTTCGGGTTCACGAGTTTTGGCAGAGCATCCACATACGTGCTGCGTAACTTTTGATATTGGCGATAAGAAAGAAGTGCTTCGGCAATGGGGTGGTCGTGCCGAAGGTCTTCAAGCACAGCAGCGTTGGTGGAAAGCCCTGTTTTTGTTTTGCGTCCGGATTTAAGGCCAAGTTTTATAAATAAAACTTCCTGCAATTGTTTCGGCGAGTCTATATTGAATGGCCCGCCGGCAATGTCATAGATCTGGCGGCAGAGTTTATCTGCCTCGCGCTCCATGTCCTTGCTGGCGACAGCAAGGAGTTTGGTGTCGATCTTTACGCCGTTAAATTCCATTTTCGTAAGCACTTCGACAAGTGGGAACTCTACCTTTTCGAGAAGCTCCCAGATCTTCGGTATCTCCTGAAGTTTGGGTTCAAGCGAGTGTTTCAGCCGGAGCGTGACGTCCGCATCCTCGGCACCGTATTCTGCAAGTTTTAGAGTAGAAGCCACAGCCATCGAGCGCCGAGCTGAGCCATCCTTGAGTGTACCGACCACTTCAGTTAGCGAGACTGGGTTATACTTCAAATGTTCGAGCGAAAGCGCATCCATCGAATGCGGTCCATCGAATTGATAGAGATAGGACGCGATCATCGTATCGAAGGTCATTGGCCGCAAGCTCACGCCGAGATGTTGAAAGATCAGCGCATCGTATTTGATATTTTGCCCTATCTTAGCGATCTTCGGATTTTCAAGAATCGGTTTAAGAACCTTTAATACTTCTTCTGCTTCGAGTCCCATTGTCATTGCGTTCTCTGTGGCAGCGGTTTGAGCGAACAGGGAAGTGGCATCGGCATCCGAACCGATATCTGGCAGCCGAATGGGAATGTAAAATGCTTCCGAAGGCTTCATCGAAAAGCTAATGCCAATAAGCTCAGCGGAATTCGCATCTTGCCCTGTTGTTTCCGTATCGAGGCAAAACTCCTTGGATTTCGCAAGCAACTTTGCAAGCTCACGAACGCCTTCGATCGTCTTGACCATCACATAGGCGTGAGGATTGGAACGAATATCCTGAAACTCGCTGGTTGTGGTTGCTGAGAAATCGAAGGATGCAAGTTCTTCTTCTTCCGTTCGTTCGCCAGGTGGTGGAAGATCTTTGGGTGCGAGCGCGGCGGCAAGCGCTTCCGGCGATTCTGCTTTCAGTAGATTTTCCTTCTCTTTGTGAACACGATTCGCAAGGGATTTAAAACCCAGATCAAGCGTAAGGTTTTCTAATGCATCGAAATCGGGCAGGACGCCATAGGAAAGTTCTTCAATCGTGATCGGCAGTTTTACATTGCAGTCAATAGTGGCAAGTTCGTAGGATAGAAAGGCGTTGTCGCGTTCGTTCGTGAGCTTTTCGCGAATACCTTTTTTCTCAACTTGATCGAGGTGTTTATACAGTTCCGAGAGTGTGCCGAACTTCTGGAGCAGCGGTGTAGCCGATTTTTCACCGACACCGCGGACGCCCGGAATGTTATCGCTCGTATCGCCGACAAGTGCAAGATAGTCAATGATCTGATTTGGTTCTAGACCGTATTTCGCACGAACGGCATCCGTGTCGAATATCTCCATTGCATTCCCATCGCGCGAGGGGCGTAGCAACTTCACAGTATCATTGACAAGCTGGCAGAAATCCTTGTCTGGTGTTACGATCAGTGATTCAATATGATGTTTCGTAGCGGTGGTAGCAAGCGTACCAATGATATCGTCCGCCTCGAATCCAGGAACTTCAATAAGCGGAATGCGAAAGGCCTGAACGAGTTCTTTGATCTTATGAATTTGCGGGATGAGGTCTTCCGGCATCGCCTGACGAGTGGCTTTGTATGCTTCGTATTTCTCATGACGGAATGTCGGATGCGGAGTATCAAAGCAAACGGCGGCGTGCGTAGGCGTATGGTGATCGAGGAACTGAAAGATCGAACTCATAAAGCCATAGACCGCGCTGGTGTTCTCGCCACGAGCATTCGTGAGAGGATGGGCAACGAAGGCGAAATATGACCGGTATGCAAGCGCCATCGCATCGAATAGCACGATAAGAGGTTTGCCGTTTTTATTGTATTCGGGAAGTTTCATGTTATTTAATTGTGATCGCGTAGCCGTGACCTTCAGGTCACGGTCTCATCGTTTCACGCCGTGACCTGAAGGTCCCGGCTACAAAGTACAAGTCTAAATCTCGCATCGTACTTTCCATTTCCATACTGAATGCAGCACGACCGACAGGCATAACGCAAAGCCCGCCTGGTTCGATAGCGATATTCAGAATTGCAATGTGGGCAACGAACGTGGACGGAATAATGCTCCGCGATAAATCGCTCACGTTTTGCTTGGAGAAGGATGGTCATCGGTGCCTTTTTTCCTTTTCCGCCAATGCTTGTCAGTATCTGATAAAATCGTGGTGAATGGGATTGTTCGGCAATATGGGCTATCTCATGCAGCAGCGTCTCAAAAAACTCCGAATCGCCAAGCTCGACCGTCATCGCAAGCGATATGCCGATGGTATGGCGAGTCTTGTTGTAATACCCACCCGTTGAGCGGTTGCAAAAGATGATCTTCGGCCGCGGAAGTGTCTTGGAAAAATGCTTTCGGTTGATCTCGTCGAATTTTTGATGAGCTTGAGCTATAAGCCCACTCAAACGGAACATCCAATAAAATTCATTGTCAAGATCGAGCGACGGAGCATCGACACCGCATTTTGCCAACGCGCGGCGGTAAGAATGCAGCAATTCCAGCTCCGATCGATCCCTTTTTTGAGAAAGGGATTTCTTTTTGACCTGTTTTCGGGGAGCCAGTAATCTTTTTAGAGCGTTCATAGCTTGTTATCAGTAAAACTATACTTTCCATTTAGAAGTGCGCCACTCAGGAATATACATTCTACTTTTCGTATCGTTGGCCTTGCCGCTTCGCGCACAGACGGTGGCGGATTATGCTGGCGAATTCCTCGAGCTTGGCGTGGGCGCTCGTTCGCTGGCACTGGGTGGTGCAGGTGCTGCCATCAGCGAGGATGCCACGGCCGGATATTGGAATCCTGCCGGGCTGAATGTTCTCAAGTTCCCGATGGTGACGGCAATGCACGAAACGCGGTTCGATGGAACCGTGCAATATGATTACGCTGCGTTCGCGTTGCCGATGAATGCTGTTTCATCCGCAGCGATCTCCGTGCTTCATATTGGAGTGAACAATATTTTGGATACCCGCAATGCGCTGGTCGATCTTAATAATAACGGCCAGCTCGATCCTGGCGAGTATCTGGACTATACCAAAGTATCGAGCTTTTCGAATTTCGATTGGGTCGCGATGCTCTCGTATGCGAAGGCGGTTGACTCAACACTATCGTGGGGTGTGAATGCAAAACTCATTTACCGGCGCCTCGACCTGGAGACGACCGGCTCCGGTCTGGGCTTCGATCTTGCCGCACGATACAAGCCCACGGATGCGTTAACACTTGCAGCCATTGCACAGGATATTACGACGACCCTTCTTTCTTATACAACAGGAACGAAAGAATTGGTTTCTCCGACTCTGAAATTAGGTGGTGCATACGAATGGAATATCACTTCGGATGGGAACCACCGGATTATGCCAACCGCTGATATTGATCTGCGTTTTGAAAATAGGGGCCAGGATGCTCAGCTTTATGCCGGCCCAATATCAGCAGATTTTCATGAGGGAATTGAATATCAATTCAAAAATCTCTTCGCCATTCGTGGAGGATATAATGACATGCAGATGTGGAGTGTCGGCGCAGGTGTTACTATTTCGAAGCTCCATATTGATTATGCCTATCTTGGCGCGAATGCACAGGATCAACTCGGTTCGACACACCGCATCAGCATTTCCTTTTTACTTGATAACCCTAAATGGAAGCGGAGCGGGGAGTAATCAAAACTTTTCTTCGCACCTATCCTCGCTCATTCTGCGTTTAGCAATTTGCTAAACCAATGACGATCTTCCAGCCCATCTACGAATCCCTTTCCAGCCTCCTCGGCTCCGGCGCATTATCAACCGTGATCGCCACGCTTGCTTACGCCGCGATCCCGCTCGTCTTTATTCTGGGTTATGGTCTTATTGCGATCTTGGGAGAGATGAAAATTTCGGCGTGGGTGCAAGACCGGCTTGGCCCAATGCGAACAGGACCGAAAGGAATGCTCCAGCCTCTCGCGGATATTCTGAAGCTCTTACAAAAAGAAGATACAACCCCGAGCGCGGCGGATAAGCCTCTATACTGGCTTGCACCATTCGTTGTTTTTATTGGCAGTTATTCGATCTTTGCTGCGCTGCCATTTTCTGCGGTATATGTTGGGGCACGACTTAATACTGGAATCTTTTATGTGTTAAGCATGGGATCACTGACGGTGGTTTCGATCTTGTTGGCAGGATGGGGATCGAATAATAAGTATTCCATGATCGGAGCGATGCGTTCGGTCGCGCAGATCATTTCGTATGAAATTCCCGTTGCGCTGGCCGTGCTGACGGTCGTGGTTATTGCCGGCTCGATGGACTTGCAAACCATCACGAATTTGCAAGCTGGTGGCATTCAAAACTGGTTTATCTTCGGAGGGCCGAAGCATATTCCCGGTTTCGGCGGCGAGATGAATCTCGTGCTTATTCCAGTAATGCTTATTGCATTTGGAACGTATTTTGTCGGTACGCTCGCCGAGACGAACCGCGTCCCGTTCGATGCGCCAGAAGCGGAATCGGAACTGGTGGCAGGATACCACACGGAATACAGCGGAATGAAATTCGCGCTATTCTTTCTTGCGGAGTATGCCAGCATGTTCGCAGTTGGCGCTGTGGCATCGGTGCTATTCCTCGGAGGGTGGCAATCGCCGTTCGGAGATTCGCTGAATGGCGCGGTGATGGGATTCCTGTGGTTCATCCTAAAAGGACTCTCATTTGTCTTTGTGCAAATTTGGATCCGGTGGACTCTGCCGCGCCTGCGAGTCGATCAAGTAATGCGCGTATGCTGGAAAGTGCTCATTCCCTTTGGTCTGACAGCCGTTGCGGCGGCGAGTGTACTGGCCGTTGCATTGAAATAACTTGTCCCACTCACATTGAATGATCGATCATTACCGGAAATTCCAACTCGTTTTTATATTTCTGTTTTTACTCGGATCGCTCGTTGCACCCATCGGCTGGTACGCAGAATGGAAGGATTTAGAGCCAATCAGCGACTACGCAACCATCATCACCATCATCGGACATTCGTTGCAGGTCATCGGCGCATTCGGGAGTTTAGTTACGCCGGATCATGCGGAGGGAGATGAGGAATAGGTGTATTCTTGGATTGCTCCCTCCCTCCCGTGTGTTAGACCTTCAAAGTGGTAAAATACTTCGCTGACATTTCGCGCGCCATCGGGACAGCCTTTCAGGGGCTGACTATTGTTATTCGCCATCTCGGGCGGAAGAAGGTTACGCGGCAGTATCCGGAAAAGCAAAACGAGTACATTCTTCCGGAGCGGGCGCGCAACCGGCTGTATGTCAATATGGATGATTGCATCGGCTGCGATAAATGCGCGCGCGCGTGTCCCGTGGATTGCATTACGATCGACACCGTGAAATCCGTTCCCGGCGAAGATCTCGGCACAACAACGCGCTTCGATAAAAAGAAAGCACTGTGGGTGACGAAATTCGACATCGACATGGCGAAATGCTGTTACTGCTCGCTTTGTGTGTGGCCCTGTCCGACGGAGTGTATCGTGATGTCCGAAGTGTTTGAGTTTTCCGAACCCAAACGCGAGAATTTGATCTACCACTTTGCCACGATGGATGAAGCGGAGGCAGCGGTGCATATCGAGAACAGAGAGAAATATGAAGTAGAAGCGAATGTTCAGAGGGCAAAACAGGCAGCTGAGAGGGCGCAATCATGATTAATTTAATCTATGTCATCCCGAGCGGAGTTCGTTCCGACGAAGGAGGGACGAACGAAGTCGAGGGATCTCTTGTGGTTTGGCTCAGTGGTGAACGACCGAAGATTCCTCGACTCCGCAAATCTTCGCTTTCGCGAAGATTTGCTGCGCTCGGAATGACATTGTAATACCCATCATCCCCAATCATAAGAATCACATAAATCACAGTGCTTTTTGATGCATTCTTCTATCTCTTCGCTGTCGCGATCGTCACGTCGGCGGGATTGGTATGCTTTTCACGGAATATCGTTCATGCAGCGTTTGCACTGTTGGTGACGTTCTTCGGTGTGGCGGGAATTTATGTGTTGCTCAGTGCGGATTTTCTGGCCGTCAGCCAAATGCTGATATACGTTGGTGGAATCCTTGTATTGCTCGCATTTGGAGTGATGCTTACAAATCGTGTGACGAATATAGATTTGCGTTCGGCGCTTTCGGCAAGAATTCCGGCATTCATTATTTGCGGAGCATTGCTCGTATTGCTTATCTCATTTCTCATATCGGCACATTGGATAAAGTACGATGACAAGCCCTGGAATAAAAGTCCCTGGAATAAGAGCGCTATTGAGCAAACAACCACTCCATTGCAAGGTACAGCTACCGAATTAGTGAACCAGCAGGGGAGCCAGGGAACATCCGCAGAGATTGGGACGCTTTTGATGACGGATTATCTGCTGCCATTCGAAGTTATCTCTCTCGTTCTATTAGTGGCACTTATTGGAGCCGTGATGATGGTTCGAAAAGATGAGAAAATAACGGGGGAGATCTCGACATGAATATCTCTCCCGTAGGCTTGCCTCATTTTTTGGTGCTATCGGCTATCCTGCTTGTGCTCGGCATTTTTACGATGCTCACGCGGCGGAATGCTATTGCCGTACTGATGGGAATTGAATTGATCTTGAATGCTGCGAACATCAACTTCGTCGCATTCACGCGGTATGGGGCGATCAATCTTGGCGGGCAGGTCATTGCTATTTTCGTGATCGTGATGGCCGCAAGCGAAGCGGCGGTTGCACTTGCCATTGTGCTAAATTTATACAAGCGGCAAGGCTCGGTGAATGTCCGCGAGGCAAATAAACTGAGGGATTGATGGATCAACTCATTCTCATCTCCCTCGTCGCACTCGGGCTGCCGCTCCTGAGCTTCGTGCTTGTGATCCTCAATCAAAAGCAGTTGGGGGAGCATTCGTATCTTATTGCTACGCCGGCGATCGCGTTTAGCGCCACGCTGGCCGGATATATCGCGTGGGAGCGACTTCACATACCTTCCGCGCCAGCGATTCAATGGGGATTCGATTGGCTTCACTTTGGAACGGTTCCGGGTGTGGGGCAGCTCATCATTCGCCAGAACGTTTTCCTCGATAACATGACAGCGATCCTGATGGTGGTTGTGACGGGAATAAGTTTACTCGTACATATCTTTTCTATAGCGTATATGAAGCGCGATCCGCGCTTTGCACGATACTTTGCATTTCTCGGACTGTTCACGTTTGCGATGCTGGGCATTGTGCTTGCTGGGAATTTCTTGCAACTTTATATCTTCTGGGAATTAGTTGGGTTTTCGAGTTATGTGCTGATCGCACATTATTATGAGAAGCCTGCTCCGCAGAATGCCTCGCGCAAAGCATTCATCGTTAACCGGATCGGCGATGTGCTTTTATGGATCGGAATTCTACTTCTTTTTAGTGAATTTCACACATTCGATTTTCGAGAGATATTTGCGTTCATCAATCAAGGATTGCCGATCACGTTCAGCCTTCTTGGACTATCGCCGGAGACGACGCTTACTATTGCTGGACTTCTCATTTTCGGCGGGGCAGTAGCCAAGAGCGCACAATTCCCGCTGCACGTTTGGCTTCCCGATGCGATGGAAGGTCCCACGCCGGTTTCTGCGCTAATTCATGCGGCGACGATGGTTGCGGCGGGTGTGTATCTGATGGCGCGCGTTTTTCCGTTACTTACGAGCAATGCTATGCTTATCATAGCGTGCACGGGTGCGTTCACCAGTTTTATGGCCGCGACAATTGCGATCACTCAGCGGGATATTAAAAAGATATTAGCATACTCCACGATCTCACAGTTAGGGCTGATGATGATGTCGATCGGTTCGGGCGCTGTGGCGGCAGGAGTGTTCCATCTTGTGACACATGCGGCGTTTAAGGGTTTATTATTTTTAGGAGCAGGTTCTGTCATTTTCGCCATGCACCACGCGAAGGATGCCATCCACGATCACGAAACCAACGATCACGATATTTTTAACATGGGTGGATTGCGGCATAGAATGCCCTTGACAGCATGGACATATCTTATTGCCACGCTTGCAATTACAGGGTTGCCATTGACTGCAGGATTTATGTCGAAAGACGAGATACTTTCAGGTGTGATGGCTTATGGCAATTTGCAATTAGGTATTGCGCAAGCCATCCCCTGGATCGGATTTGGCGTAACGATGCTTACAGCGATATACATGTGGCGGCAGGTTTTTCTCGTATTTTTTGGAAAGCCAGCAATCCCGGCGCTTCACGAAAAGATTAAAGAATCGCCGAAGGTGATGACAATACCCCTCCTTGTTCTTGCGGCACTGACACTGTGGTTTTGGTACGGCGGAAACCCTGTCAATCCGGATGATGGATGGTTTCTTAAGAAATGGATCGCAACACCGACGCAGATCATTCCACCACAAACTGCACCACGATTCTTGCCGCATAATTATATGCCCGTATCGGAAAACGCGACGAGTGCGTCCATGCCGCACCAGATTGCATTGGAAGAAAATCGCACTGCAAATTCTTCCTTCGTTGAACTTGCTGCTCTCGTGTCGGCGGTATTCGGATTTATTGTTGGATGGTATTTCTTTCTCTTCCGGGGAAGGTCGCGAGATGGAGCTCAGAAGCCCTCAACTTCTCTATTTCCGCTTTCATCCTTTCTGCAAAAGGGGTGGTATATCGATCCAATTTATAATTATGCTGTTGTCGATACTGTGACGTTCACAGCCAGAATGCTGGCATGGTTCGACCGGAGGGTGCTCGATGGCGCGGTGAATTTAGCAGGACGCACGACTGTTGTTACCGCGCGATTTGCCGGTGCTTTTGACAAGTATGTGATAGATGGCCTCGTGACCCTCGTGGGCGCCACAGTTCAATTTTTCGGACTCATGGCGCGTTCGGTGCAAACCGGACGCATCCAAACATATCTGACATGGGTGGTAGCTGCGGTAGTCGTAATTTTAGTGATCCTTCGCTTTACAATGTTCCATTCCTGATGAAAACTTTTCAAAAGCAATAATGAAACGTACCATAGTAATTTTTCTTTTCGCACTCGGACTTTTTTCGGTCACTTCCCATGCGGATGATCGAAATAAAGCAGCGCATCCCACAAGTGCGGCTGGAAAGATCACGCCGTGTGCGCCGGGGGTGGTCTATGTGAAATTGAAATCTGGAAGTGTGATAGGGAAGGCGATAAAATCGGGTGGCGTTATCACCCAATCCATTGGCCCATCGAACGCATTCGCGCGAGTAGCCAACGAACTTGGAATTAACCTGACGGTTGCGTTTGATGCCCACGCCGAGAAAGATTCCATCAGCCGCGCGTTTGGGATCGACCGAATATACTCTCTCTATTATACCAACAAGAATATCGATCCTCACGCTGCGCTTGCAATGCTAATGACGACGGGCGAAGTGGAGTGTGGCTCAGTTCGGTACCTCTTCCCAGTGTCTAAGCAAACGAACGACCCATACCTTAGCCAGGAATATGGACTCGTGAATATGAACGTGTTCAATGCTTGGAATACAACCACCGGCGACACTTCCATTGTTATTGCGGATGTCGATAACGCCATCAATATCGACCATGAAGATCTGAAAAATCAGATCAAATATAATTGGGGAGAAACAGGACTCGACGCAAAAGGGCACAACAAAGAAACGAATGGCATTGACGATGATAGTGATGGTTATATTGACAATTACGAAGGCTGGGATTGTGTGGGGGATGTAGATGCGAACAATGGAGTACCATTCAAACCGAATAATAATCCTCGCCCACGTGAAGCAGGTATGAACCACGGAACTCTTACCGCAGGTTGTATTCTCGCCCAAGGTGATAATGGAGTGGGAGTAGCCGGGGTTGCTTATAGTTGTAAATTGTTGCCGATCAAAGCTGCTGGCTCAGATGGATTTATAACAGGTGGTAACGCGGGAATGCACTATGCATCGACACATGGAG
>Ga0207088_1016_pt1 | contig 39951 bp, 38 predicted proteins | sample Alteio_BWMinHeat_52_FD_153564 | JGI IMG/M metagenome (GOLD analysis project Ga0207088, IMG submission 153564) | Enriched cells from forest soil in Barre Woods Harvard Forest LTER site, Petersham, Massachusetts, United States -... | ecosystem: Environmental > Terrestrial > Soil > Temperate forest >... | reverse complement strand
TTTTTTCATTGCTTCAAATAGATCTTCACATTGGTAGGGGTCTACAAGGAGGGCCGCTCCTCCTGCAGTTTCAGGCATAGCAGAGACATTTGAAGTAATGACAGGACAGCCTGCGGCCATTGCCTCAACAATGGGCAACCCAAACCCTTCATGGAAAGAAGGATATACAAGTGCTTGCGCTCCAGATAACAGAATAGCTATCTCTTCAACTGTAATGGAAATGAGACATTTAACCTTTAAGTTATACCTCTCTATATACTCTTGCATTTTTGAGTAGGAGGGACCGATTTTGCCTACCATGATCAATTCATGTGGAAAACCGGCCTCCTGAATCAATCTAAAAGCTTTCAAAACGCCCATGACATTTTTAGGATCCCAAAAAATGCTACTAATATTGAGAAAATAGGGTTGAGTGATGCTATATTTTTTTCTTATCGTTCCTATCTCTTCTTCACTTCTTGGAAAGAAGTATTGCGGATCAAAAGAAAGGGGTGTGACCTCTATCTTCTGCGGGTCAATATCGCAGATCTCTACCAAATCCTCTTTGCAACTTGTAGAGATAGCGCATAATTTGGTAGCTTTTTTAAAAGCTGTGAGCCTTGCAAGCTCATAGTGAATTTTTGCAGAGAGTTTAATTTGATTTTTAAATTTCCTGTACATCTTTATAAAAAAAAGATCGTAAACAGTAATCACAACAGGTTTCTTAATAAAGAGAGGAAGGGTCTCCTTGGGAATAAAAGCCACGTCGCACTCATTTTCATTAAATAATCTGGAAAAACCTATCAGCGAAAATGAGCCCCATTTTCTCCCGCTTTTTTGGGTAACATTCTCTTCTAATCCCTCCAAATGGATTCTGTCAGAAGAAAAAAGCAGGAAGTCATTAGCATGATCAAGCTTGCTAAGGGCAGGAATGAGATTTCTTAAATAGGTATTGATTCCGCAGGGAGCCCCGCTGATTAACCCTTGGGCATTAATTCCTATTTTCATTGATAATAAGTCCTATATGCATTGCAGCGCCATATTCATTGAGTTTTCGAGAGACTATTTCTGCAGTGCGATGCACATCGAAGCCAATTTCAGGATGCATGTGGATATCTCGATGTAGATCGATCATCTCGTGGTGAATTTCTCGTACTAATGATAAGATATGGCTCATAATTAATTCCTTAAATTCACCATCCTTCTCATTTCCTTATACCATTTTGGAAAATTAATTTCAGAGGTGATCTCATTAAAAAATCATTGCCCGAATTTCGGCGATGGTATTTTACCAATATTGCTAAAATCCAAGCTTCGAATAAAATTTGTTTTGGGCAAACGTATGATAGCTTTAAAAAAGAAAAAAGAATTTTACAAGGCTTTGATAGAGAAAAACACTGAATATGAGGGTGTTTTTTTTGTTGGTGTCAAAACAACGGGCGTATTTTGTCGTCCTACCTGTTCCGCAAGAAAACCAAAATTTGAGAACTGTGAATTTTTTGTTACTGCCAAAGAAGCTCTTCTAGCCTCTTTCCGGCCCTGTCAAAGATGCCATCCACTCTCACACCCCAATCAAGCCTCAAATCTTATCCAAATCCTTGTCGAAGCAGTCGAAAAAAATCCTGAGAAGAGATGGAGAGAGAGAGATTTTCGAGAATTATCGGTAGATGTCTCAACTGCACGCCGTCAATTCAAAAAACGATTTGGAATGACATTTGTCGAATATGCGCGGGCGAGGCGGATGGGAATTGCCATGAAACAAATCAGAGGGGGTGATACTGTGATCGATGCACAGCTTTCTACAGGCTATGAATCCGATAGTGGTTTTAGAGATGCATTTTCCCGTATTATGGGAGCCGCACCTACAAAATTGAAGGCAGCGCATATTCTGCAAGCTTCTTGGCTAGATACACCGCTTGGGCCAATGATAGCCATTGCAAGTGAAGAGGCACTTTATCTTTTGGAATTTGTGGATCGCCGAGGATTGGAACGTGAGGTGGAGCGCTTGAGACAAAAAACAAAGGCAGCGATTATTCCTGGCATCACTAACCCTATTCATTCTATTGAAAAAGAGCTGAGTCAATACTTTGATGGAAAATTAAAAGAGTTTAAAACACCCCTTTTTTTTCTTGGATCTCCTTTTCAGAAAAAGGTATGGGAAGAGTTAGCTAAAATTCCCTTTGGAGAGACGCGCTCTTATTCTGATATAGCGAGAGCGATTGAACAACCCTCTTCATTCCGTGCTGTTGCAAGAGCAAATGGTTCAAATCAACTAGCAATTATTATTCCTTGCCACCGCGTGATTAACGCAGATGGAACTTTAAGTGGATATGCTGGTGGTGTTGCTCGCAAAAAATGGCTCATCGATCATGAGAGGGAGAAAGTATGAGTATAGTCGGTACAGATGGAAAAAAACGTTGTTTTGGGGGAGAGGTTGGTAAGGAATTTTATGCGCACTATCATGACAGTGAATGGGGTATTCCATCCCATGATGACCAGCATCTATTTGAAATGCTCATCCTCGAAGGGGCGCAGGCAGGATTAAGCTGGGAGACTGTTTTAAAAAAACGAGAGGGTTATCGCAAAGCTTTCCAAAATTTTGATCCTAAAAAAGTTGCATACTTTACAGACGAAGATTTGGAAGCTCTCTGCAAAAACCCGGCAATTATCCGTAACCGATTAAAAATCTTTAGTGCGCGTCAAAATGCCCTGATTTTTTTAAAAATAGTGCAAGAGTTTGGCTCTTTTGATCGCTACCTTTGGCCTTTTGTGCATGGCAAACCCATTGTAAATCATAGGAAATCTCTTAAAGATACCCCTACAACTACTCCTGAAAGTGATGCGTTGTCAAAGGATTTGAAAAAACGAGGAATGAATTTTGTAGGCTCTACAATTATTTACTCTTTTATGCAAGCAGTCGGCATGGTAAATGATCATGTGACTGACTGCTGGTGTTATGGTCGAAAAAATCCTAAAGGATAACTCATGAGAAGTGAAAACATTGAAGCATCTATGCAAAAGACAATAAGTTATGCTCAAAAAACAAATCCCATTTGGCCTTTTGCTGCAATGCTTGTAAATGCAAAGGGGGAGCCTCTTTGTCTGGCAACGGATTGCGCGCATATTTCTCCTTTATTTCACGCTGAAGCATTGGCTATACATGCATTAATCAGTTCGGGCTTTCACAAGGAGAGGGGAAGATTGACTCTTTTTTCAACCGCTGAACCCGATTCTTTGTCTCAAAGTGCAATCTATTGGGCTAAAATCACACATGATATTGATGTTGCCCACATCTGTTACGGCTCATCTTTGAAGACCATTAATAGATTATGGAAGTTTGGCATAGATATTCCCGCAGAGGAAATACATGCACGGTCTCAGCTAAGCACGATTGCTTTTTCTCGTTCGATTTGTGAAAAGGAATGCGACACTTTGTTTATCGAGGCAAAAGAAAAACAACAAGGAGACCACCCAGCGCATGGCCTCTTATCCACGGATGAGAGTGATTTTTACACCCTTTTTTGATTGCTGCTTATCCTACGAACTGTGGATTTTTTCTTTTATTTGTTTGTACTCTCGAACAAATTTTTCGGCAAAGTGCTCGACTGTGGTTTTGCCGCGGTGTTCGGGAGTAATTTGTTGTGTGAAATTAACCTTGTTGGCATTAAAAGCTTTATACATCTCAATGTATAATTCTACGAGAGAGAGCTTCATTCCGGCGGCAAGCATATCCTTTTTTGCCTCCTCATAGGACTGATGTACAAATTCAAGATTGGGTTTGCCGATAGCATTTCCCAGAATTTTTACAATTTCCTTTACCATCAGCGGTTTATCGCGAGGTCCGGCAAAATCAAATACTGTTTGTCCCTTAAAATTCAATTGGTCTAAAAATTCAGCAGCTTTTAATCCAATATCGTCAGTCGACACCATCGGGAGAGGAAGCTCAGGCAAGAGAGGGGTTTGAAAACGTCCTGTCTGTTTAATTCCTGGGATTGTATGCAATAAATTTTCCATAAAAAAGGCCGGACGGAGATTAATGACATTGAGATTTTTTAAAGTTTTAAGTCTCTCCTCTTGACGATGTAAACCCTTAATGGGGCCCGTTCCCTCTGATAGTTCCCCTCCAATGCTGCTGATAAAGACCAAGTGTGAGGGGGAATTTTTTTGCACGGCGATTTTGATCGCTTCACCCACACGGTCTTGAAATGCAGGAAAGTTTTCTTCACCGTGGCCCGGGGGAATAAGGGCAAAAACCCCGTCGACCCCAATAAATCCTCTTGTTAGTGTTTCCTCATCATCAAACTTTCGCATGGTGATAACTTCAGCACCCTTTGACTTGAGGTCTTCGAGTTTTTTCGGATCTCTTCCAATGGCTTTAACCTGATGCCCTTTTTTCAAAAGTTGGTGGGCAACGATATGTCCGATTTGACCCGAAGCGCCCATAATTGCATATGTTTTTTTCGACATAGTCCTCTATTTGTTAAGCTGTTAATTTAGCATGCTTTTGAAGCTTAATAAATTCCAACAAGTCATTGTTGATCGCGTTTTTATGTGTTGAACACATCCCATGGGGAGCGCCCTTATGCACTTTCAGCTCCCCATGTTTGACGAGCTTAACGGCGAGCTTTGACGTATTGTCGATCGGTACAATCTGATCCTCATCGCCATGCAGAAATAATGTGGGGACATCTATCTTCTTTAACTCTTGGGTAAAGTCGGTTTCAGAAAATTCTTTGATACAGTTAAAAATCCCGACAAGACCTCCATGCATCCCTTGTAGCCAAAAGGAATCGATAAGGCCTTGGGAAATTTTAGATCCTGGCCGATTGAATCCATAGAAAGGGAGGCTCAGCTCTTTGAAGAATTGAGATCGGTCAGCAAGTACACCATTGCGGATCTGATCAAAAACCTCTATTGGTAAGCCACCCGGATTGTTTGATGTCTTGAGCATGAGTGGAGGGATGGCTCCAATCAAGACAGCCTTTGCGACATTCTCAGATCCATGTCGAGAAATATACCGGACGACCTCGCCACCTCCCGTCGAATGGCCAACATGAATGACATCCTTGAGTTTAAGAGTTTTTATCAGCTGGGCGAGATCATCGGCGTAGGTATTCATATCATTGCCATTCCAGGGTTGACTTGATCTTCCGTGCCCACGTCGATCATGAGCGATACATCGATATCCCTTAGAAGCCAAAAATAGCATTTGATCTTCCCAAGCATCTGCGGTAAGAGGCCAACCATGACTAAAAACGATGGGTTGCCCACTTCCCCAATCTTTGAAATAGATCTTGATCTCTGCGTTATTTTCTTTGCCTACCGCGATATGAGCCACTTGTATCTCCTTTGAATAAAATTATTTTTTACTCAATGTTTAGTATTGTGTCAAACAATTAGAAAAATCATCGGACTTAATTTTCAGAGTTATTCGTTTCTGGATCAAAAGCCGCCTGGGAGGTCAGGCAAGCGCACTTTGAATTATCTTTATTTTCATAAATATAAACATCCATCTGTTCTCCAATGAATAAGTGAGAATCGTTTTTTTCTATGCGGTAAAGAATTTCAAAAATTTGAGTATCCACTTTCTCCTGGAGTTCATTTGTTAAATATTTCTTAGAAACCATAAATGGCTCAATATGGATAAATTTGAGTGGAAATTCCATCGTGATATCTCCTTGTTTAAAAGCCACTGCGGGACAATTTGGATGAAATCTCAGTTCATTGAATTGATCAATGCCTACTCTTAAGTTAAGTTCACTAACATTTCCTAAAATGATGGCTGTTTTACTTTGATCAGAAGTTTCGCCTTCGCGGATTTTGATCTGTAAAACAGTTCCATCGATGGGAGATTTAATATTAGTCTGCTCAATTTCTGCTTCCATGGCTTCAACATCTGCTTTGGCTTGCTCGACTGCATCTTGCGCAATTTTTAACTCGGGTTGCCATGTGCCAGATTTAACTTTTTTAAATTGAGCTTGCGCTATTTGAAAGTCGGCTTCAGCTTGCCGATACTTATATAAACGTATACAATGTTCTTCTTTGGTTCTTGCTCGGCAACTATCCATACAATATTCTGTTGTTGATTCATCAAATATTGCTTGAGCTTTATTTAGAGTTTCTTGCGCAATGATAAGATCTTCTTCTCGAGGGAATGCTTTCAGTTTATGAAAATTTGATAAACTTTCTTCATATTTTTTCTGTTTGATTTTTAGATTGGTTCTCAGATCTTGATTATATAGTTGAAAAAGGATAGTTCCCTTCTTTACTTGATCATTTACTGAGACATTGATTTTTTCAATAATACGATTAAAAGGGGGACTGATAATAATATTACCAGATGCTGGTTCCACAATGCCTGATGCAGTAATATAAGTAAGAAAGGGAGGGTTTTCTACTTGCACATCTTCGGTTGCTTGTAGTTGTTGAGGTTTGTTTCCAATAAAAAAAAATAAAATAAGAAATAAACTCAAAAAAGCGAACGCCCAGATAAAATATACGTATTTTCTATTCATTTTTTTTCTCGACTATACCATCGTTAATATTTATAATATGATCAGCAAAAGGAAAAATTCGATGATCGTGAGTGATTACGAAAACTGTTCGATTGTCAGATGAAGCAAGATCACGCAAAATAGCCATGATTGCATGTCCATTTTCTTGATCCAAAGCACTTGTGGGCTCATCGCAGAGAATGATTTTTGGGTCATTAATCAACGCACGTGCAATAGCAGCTCTTTGTTGTTCGCCTATGGATAACTGCGTGTGGGGTAAGTTCATCTTTTCTTTTATATATAATTGTTCAAGAAGGGATGCGCCTTTCTTTTTTGCATTATTTTCTTCTTCTCCTTTGATTATCAAAGGTAAGATCACATTTTCTAACACAGTCAATGTAGGAATTAGATGCAGAGCTTGAAAAACAACGCCTATATTTTTATTGCGAAAGTAAGCTTTCTCTAATTCATTCATTTTGTTTACATGTTGTCCTAAAAGAAAAAGATCGCCTTCATCAGGAGTAAGTATCGTTTCTATAATCGACAATAGGGTAGTTTTTCCAGAACCTGATGGACCCACTAAAAGAGTTAATTTTTTATCAAGAATTTCTAAGTTAACGCTTCTCAAAGCCTCAGTTTTGTTTTTGCCATTGATAAAACATTTTCTAACGTCTTTACATTGAATTGATATCATAGGCCTGTCATTAATGTATGAGGATCTATTTTAAAAACTTTTTTTATGCTTAAAAAGGCAATAAACGCGCATATAATAACAGCGAGGGATCCTGTAAAGAGAAGCAGCGTTCCTGGAAACTCAAATGTCAACGTCGTGTTTTTGATGGCAAATCCCCAAAGCAAAGTCACTGCTGTTCCTAAAATATAACCAATGATTCCCACTAGAAGAGCTTGAAATAAAATCATCTTAAGAATCATTTTTTTTGTGCCGCCTAGAGCTTTGATCAGGGCGTAATAACCGAGATTTTGGATAGTCATAATATAGAAAATTTGTCCCGCAATTGAAAATCCGATGATCATTCCTAAGAGCACCGAAATTCCATAATTAATAAAAATTCCCGTCCTTAAAAAGTGGTTAGCAATTCTGGATTCCAGCTGTTCTTTTGTTAGTCCCAAGACATTTTTATTGGAATTTATGTGTTTGAGAATTTGGTTTATATCAGCATTTTTTCGCGCTTTCGCTGCAATATATTGTATGCGGCTTGATCCACTAAATTGTTGAACTTGGCTGGATGTAGCAAAAATAATGGGTTGAGGAAAAAATCCAGGGGTGATTTTACCGATTCCAACAATAACTGCGCGTGAGTCATTGATTTCTAATTCATCTCCAATTTTCAAAGGAATCTTTTTTCCATCGGCCGAAATTGTAGCCAAGAGATTTTCAGCAGAATTAGAGTCAATAATAACTGCTCCCTTGCGATATAAATCCTCAATATTGCCTTTTAATAATTTAGGTATTCCTATCAAAGTTTGGTCATCGATCCCGTACACTTCTGCAACATTATATTTGCCAGAAGTCGTTTTGAGCGGCAGGAGTAGATAATTCACAGGAACTGCCCATTCGATGTTAGGGGTGCTTCTGATGTATTGAAGATAATCTCTTGGCATGGAACGGATGAGATCCTCTCCTTTTGTCGCTGGATCAATAACCCAAATATCAGGTAATGAAATATTTGTGACGATACGATAGGAGCGAGATATCAGACCTAAATAGATTGCTGATTGTTGTGAAATCAATAAGATGGCAAGAAAAATGCCAAAGATCATTCCAATAAAAGCAGCTCTATTGCCGACCAACATTTTGAAGGAGGTTGCTATCATAGTTTCACATTTAATACATGTTTAATCGCAAGCAATTCAGTAATTTTTAACTTACCTCTGCACAATAAAAAAGTAGAACGTAAATAAGGATGATATTTGTTTAGATAAATCGCCTTTGCATCGAGTTTAAACAACCATCTTGTGGCCTTAAAAATAAAGTCGGCCAAGGTTCTGCCAAAAGGGCTTAAGCCAACAGCCTCACCTGACTGAGTTCCAGAAACGATTCCTAGGCAAAAAAATTGGCAATTTTCATTCGCTAAAGTATCGCAGGTAGAACATATTAGATGTTCTGTCGTTCCTGACGGAGCATCTAAAATAGCTAAACAAGAGCTCATAACCCATCCTTGATAGCGATCAACCGGGGTAAGTATTAAAAGGCCGATAATTTTATCTTTTTGCTGTGCATAAAAGATTCTTTTTTCGTCATCACTATTAAAAAAATTGATGTTGCCTAAATGCATTTGTGGTCCACGCCTTTGTTTCGACCAAGTATGGATGGTTTTTTTCAATTGATTTTCTAATGAGGGGTCAAAATCTATGTTTTCTTTGACATGAACTCCATGTTTGATAGATTGATTGATACTCCATCGCAATTTGTGTGCTTTTCGATAATTGGTTGGATTGATACTTAATTCTGAACCTATTTCTATTAATGTACGGCAACCATTGTTAATTGCCCAATGGGCAAAATCATGACAAGCCAAAAGATAGATGGTTGTCAAATTGCATTCTTGGCAATAAAGATGAAAGGCTTTTGTAAGTTCTGCAATATCTTGTGGTAAACAAATTGGATCTCCAATAACTACGGCACAATTTCCAATCAGATGATAGCCGATCGCTCCATCGACTTGAGGGATCTGGAAAACATTACAGGGAGAATGAAGCAATGAGGTGGATTCAGGATTTCCTAAGCGCTTCACAATTGAAGCTAATAGCTCAGGTTTTTTGAATTCTGAAATTTCGTCTTTGAAGTTGTGCATATTTCCAAAGATACATTTTAAACATTATTTTACCATCTATTTATCGCTTCGTGGCTCTGTTAGGCTTTTTTTGGTGCCCGGTCCGCCGGCGAGCCGGCCAGCCGCCCAGCCGGCCTCACAGCATCTTGCCAGTGGCGGCGCCGACAAAAATGACGCAGCTACTTTTCTAAAGTGATGTTGAGGACAAGGTATCCTCGGATCGACTGACTTGGGCGCTCTTGGTTGGCAGAAATAGAGGAAGAGCAATCTCAGAAATGAACAAGGTACCAACGAATAAAAGAACAGGTACCATATAAGTAATTTAAACCATCGGCTAAACAGTGCTTTGAGGCTAGCTAGTTGGGTGGAGTGGTAGCGCTGGCATTGTCGGCAAGACCATTTTTTTGTTGAAATACTTTGCCGCTGATTCGTATAAAATCTTGATCAATTTTAGAAACATAACATGTCATGATTGCATTATAGGTAATCGTTTTCTTGTATTTTTTTTGCTCAAACTTGACGCCAATTATCTTAATATCTGGATCTCCAGCCGCGGCGTTGCAGAATTCCCTAACTTGTTCCTCCACTTTCTCCTGTGATTCCCAAGTAGTAAACGTCAAGTCTTGTTGATACTTCAATTCTGCATTTGCAGGGGAGCTTATAAGCATCATCAAGGCTACGAACAATGTGGCTGTGATTAGTCTAATGGAATACATATTACATCCAATGATTAGAGAACTTAATTGTCGAAGAATAGAGGGAAGTAGATATTTTTTCGAGAAAATTTGAATGAGTAAGTTTGGGTAAGTTGCTTTATGAAAATTTTTGGGAGGAGAGTTGCTCTTTATAGAGGCGGGTGGTATGCCTTTCAAATTGAGGCCATTGTTGAATAAGGAATGAATAGTGAGCATCAAGTTCATTGCGGGTAGACCCATTTGAAAGAATGAGGGCCTGCAGGGTGTATTCTTCTGGATAATGTGCATTAAGTTGGAGTTTTTGGTTAATTTTACGCAGTTTCCAATTCAGATAATAGAAAACTGTGGATGACAAAAGTAAAAAACCAAGAAGAGTCAAATATTTCTTCTGAAAAGATTATAGTTGCCAGAGATGCAAGGATAAAAAAACAGCAGTAGTGTTGAAGAGAAGGAAAATAATTTTCCATCTTTTACGCGTTTGCAATTCAAGTTTAGTGAGCGCTGAGAGGTTCAGAAGGGACATAAAGAACTGAAATAAAGGGAACTCCGGATGGAGGATTCGAACCTACGACCAATGGATTAACAGTCCACTGCTCTACCACTGAGCTAATCCGGAATAGAAGCGTAATATTATGAGATTCGGAAAAAAAAACCAAGCTGAATTAATCTTCAGTGATCGAAGAGATGAAATCTTCGATGCTCTCTTGCGTCTTGCGCTTGATTGCATTGAATCCATCTTTGAGGTAGTTTTTTTCGTACGAGGAAGTTAGATCCTTGGGAAGAAGATGAACATGGTCTAAGAGGGCGCCAAAGTGCTTTTTGGAAGTAAGGGAAGAAAGGAAAAGTTCAAAGATCGACTTAGAAAGAGAGGAGAGTGAAAGAGAGCCAGATTCACCCAAATGTTCAAACTCTAAATAGGGAAGGGGGGGCAAAGAAAGAGCTTTTCCTTTTGGACGGATCGCTTTAAAAGAGAGGTTAGTCACTTGCAACTTATCAATAACAAAATGTTTGGTTCCCTGTGTTGCTATTGGCATATGATTGAGAATGTGCACCCAATTGTTATCAGATCCCGATGAATTATAAAGCTCGAGATAGCAGGTCGGGTTAACAACTTTCACTTGATCTATGTGGACTCTTTTAGAAATTAACTCTAAGGGATGGACAAAAATTGAGATCGATTCAGCTGTAAAGGCATCAAGAGCATGGGCTTGCAGGGGATTAGATAGATGCAGGTTGCAAAAAGTGATCTCCCTCCAGCCGAGTTTGACCGATTCTATTTTTACATCCATGCTAAGTTTTTTAGAAAGAAGATGTTCGGCAATTGTAACGCGCCCAAACCATATTAGGGCAGCTACAAAAAAAGCTCCAATAATGAGTAAACGTATTAATCGAAACATTTTAACCCCTCATTATACAAAACGAGCATGGCCATCTGACCATGCTCGCTAAAATTATCAATCTTTTAAAATCGACTAGTAGTCCATTCCTCCGCCGGGCATTTGAGCCGCTGGCTTTTCTTCGGGAATCTCAGCAATAATTGCTTCTGTTGTAAGAAGCATCGCAGAAATTGATGCTGCAGCCTCTAAAGCAAAACGAGTGACTTTCATTGGGTCCAAAATCCCCGCAGAAATCATATCGACATACTCGTTTGTTAAAGCATTGTAACCCTGGTTTGTAGGAAGCGACATTACTTTTTGGAAGACAATTGCTCCCTCCATGCCTGCATTCTCAGCAATCTGGCGAAGAGGGGAAGAGAGCGCCTTGATGACAATTTGTACACCAATTTTCTCATCTCCTTCCATAGATTTAGAGAGCTTTTCAAGAGCTGGTATCGCGCGGACAAGCGCAATTCCACCACCAGGAAGGATACCCTCTTCAACAGCTGCTGCTGTTGCATGCTGGGCATCAATGACACGGTCTTTTTTCTCTTTCATTTCAACTTCTGTGGCAGCTCCAACGCGGATAACGCCAACACCACCGGAGAGTTTTGCAAGTCTTTCTTGCAGCTTCTCTTTGTCGTAATCAGAAGTACTATCTTCAATCTGACGTTTGATCTGTTCACAGCGGTCCCGAATCGCTTTTTTATCGCCGGCACCCTCAACTAGTGTTGTATCTTCTTTTGTAACTACAACTTTTTTGACCTTTCCTAGCATTTCAAGGGTGGTATTTTCAAGCTTCATGCCAAGTTCTTCTGCAATCAGCGTTCCACCTGTTAAAATCGCAATATCCTGAAGCAGCGCTTTTCGGCGATCACCAAAACCCGGGGCTTTAACGGCGCATACCTTAAGACCTGCTCGGAGCCTATTGACAACAAGAGTTGCAAGAGCTTCCCCTTCAACGTCTTCTGCTATAATTAAAAGAGGTCTTCCACTTTCGGCAACCAGTTGAAGGAGGGGAAGAAATTCTTTCATCGCAGCGATTTTCTTTTCGTAGAGAAGAATATAAACATCTTCGAAAATAGCTTCTTGTGTCTCTGGATTTGTCATAAAGTAAGCCGAGACGTAGCCGCGGTCAAAATTCATTCCTTCAACAACATCAAGAGTCGTTTCAAATCCTTTGGCTTCTTCAACAGTGATTGTGCCGTTTTTACCTACTTTCTCCATTGCATCAGCAATGATCGAACCAATTTCTTCATCATTGTTAGCCGAAATTGTAGCAACCTGGGCAATTTCTTTTTGGTTCTGGATAGGTTTAGCGATGGCGCGGAGCTCTTTAATGACCGCTTGAACGCCTTTTTCAATTCCGCGCTTAAGGTCCATAGGATTTGCTCCCGCAGTGACGTTGCGAAGACCCTCTTTGTAGATTGCCTCTGCTAGTACCGTCGCTGTTGTTGTGCCATCTCCAGCTTTGTCCCCAGTCTTGCTGGCAACCTCTTTAACCATCTGTGCGCCCATATTCTCATGCTTATCTTCAAGCTCAATCTCTTTGGCAACAGTGACACCATCTTTGGTGATGTGCGGAGAGCCAAAGGATTTGTCGAGAATAACATTGCGCCCTTTTGGGCCAAGTGTCACTTTAACTGCTTGAGCGAGCGTTTGGACTCCCTTAAGGATTTTTTGTCTTGCTTCTTCTTGATATTTAATATCTTTAGCTGCCATAAGTCTTTTCTCCTAAAATTATTCAACAATCGCGATGATATCGTCCGCTCGGAGAATCACAAACTCATCTCCGTCAATTGTCACTTCCTGACCTGAATATTTATCCATCAAAATCTTATCACCAGGTTTTACAGAAAAAGGAATAAGGGCTCCCTTTTTGTCTTTTTTACCTGTACCAACAGCAATGACTTGTGCTGTCTCTTGTTTTTTCTTCGCAGTATCGGGAAGAATAATTCCCCCTTTGATTTTCTCTTCAGGGTCGAGACGCTTCGCAAGGATGCGATTTCCAATAGGCTTAAGTTTTGTTTTTACATCTTGTTCTATCATAATTTCTACTCCTTCGGATAAGGAAAGTTTTGTCTAAAGAAGAGTGAAGATACCAAAAAGAGACTATTTATACAAGGAAAAAATTAGCACTTCGCAATTTTAAGTGCTAATACAGGATTATCGAAGAAGTCCTTCTAGTTCAATGACCAGCTGCTCAAAAGAGCGGATTGCAGCCTCAACAGGAGCCGTAGTGGTCATATCGATTCCAGCCATTTTTAGGAGGTCTATAGGATAGCGGCTCCCACCAGCCTTAAGGAAGTTGAGAAAAGCATTTTGTGCCCCCTCTTTTCCTTTTAAAACATTTTCAGCTAAGGACAGGGAGGCTGCAAGTCCCGTTGCATATTGATAAACATAAAAATTATAGTAGAAATGGGGGATGCGAGCCCATTCAACCATAATTTCATTATCCACTTCAGCCCCTTCACCAAAATATTCTTTATTGAGTTTGTAATAGACCTCTTTAAGGAGTTTTGGAGTGAAGGGGACCCCCTCTTCTGCAAAGGTGTGAAGCTGTAATTCAAATTCGGCAAACATCGTTTGTCTAAAGAAGGTCGCTCTAATGTCTTCGAGCTTCTCATTGATTAAAAAAGCTTTTTCTTCGGCTCTCGTTGCCTCTTTAAGAATAAGATCCATAAGCAGCTCTTCATTAAATGTCGAGGCAACTTCAGCAACGAAAATAGGGTAGTGAGAAGATTGGTAGGGTTGTGTTTGATTCGCTAAAAGAGAGTGCATGCTGTGCCCTGCCTCATGCGCAAGAGTAAAAACATCCCGCAAAATCCCCCTATAGTTCATCAGTATATAAGGATAGCTATCATAACATCCGCTGGAGTAAGCCCCGGAACGTTTATTTTTATTTTCAAATCTATCAACCCATCGCTCGCTTACGAGACCTTTCTTTAAAAGATTCTGATACTCTTTACCAAGAGGTGCTACAGACTCGATTACAAGCTCTTGAGCTTTAACGTAATCAATTTTCATCTCCACATCTGGCACAAGAGGAATGTACATATCATAGAGATGCAGCTTATCGAGTTTAAGGACTTTTTTGCGGAGATTGATATAGCGGTGCAGTGTCGGGAGTCCTTTTCTTACAGCAGCAATGAGAGAGTGGTAGACAGTTGTTGGAATATTTTTAGGGAAAAGAGCTGCCTCGAGGCAGGATTTATATTTGCGGGCTTTAGCCCCAAATAGATGCGCTTCAACCTGCCCGTGAATGAGCTCGCAAAGAGTATTTTCAAAGCCGGCAAAGGTATTTTGCATCTGTTTAAAGGCATTTTCTCTAAGAGTCCGATCGGGCTTTCTCAGGTAGAGTTGATATAAGCCATGGGAAAGAGGGTGCTCCTTTCCAGTTTCATCGAGAATAGACCCAAACTTTAGGTCAGCATTATTTAACGAGGAGAAGGCTTTAGCTGATGAAGAGAGGAGTTTCCCGGCTTTTGCAAGGAGTTCTTCCTCGTCGTTGGAAAGAGTGTGAGATTTGAGGTGGATGATCTTTTCCAGATGGAAACGAAATGGTAATAGGATTGAAGATTGAAGATAACTATCAATCAGAGTTTGAGGGAGCGCTAAGAGTTCAGGTTCAAACCAGGCACATTCTTGCGAGAAAGCGTGAGCTAAAGAGGATATTTTTTCATAAGCCTCTTTATTTTCTGTAACTGTTACCTCTTCATCATGGCGCAAATGGGCATAGGTATAAAGCTTATCAACATCCCTTGCGATTTGAAAAATCAGAGAAAGGAGCTCTTTTACCTTTTCAGGACCCTCTTTTAGTCTTCCTTTAAATTTTGCAATGGTTGGCCAAAAAGGGGGCTCTTTATTTTCAGAGAGCTGATTGAAACTGGACTCCCACTCCTTTGAAGAGGGAAAGAGAGCTGCAACGTTCCAGGTATTTTCCGGATCAACATGGGAACGGAGGGAAATTTCTTCAGTCGCTTGAGCATGGTTCATTTAAAGGGCCTTTTTAGAGTGTATTCACAAACTGCTAATGGTTACTGAGAGGCTAATAATGGATGTAAAATTTATTTCTGGCAAGCTCGAGTATCGTTGCAACAGCAACCTCAGCATCCTCGCCAGCGGCTTCAATATCAATACGAGAACCACGCGCGGCCGCAAGGGTTAAAATACCTAGGAGGGACTTGGCATTGACGACAAAATCCTGGTAGATCAAGTTGACTTGGGATCGAAAAGAGGTTGCACATTTGACAAGCTCCGTCGAAGGTCGTGTGTGGAGTCCTTTATCGTTAATAACAATGAACGACCCCTTCGCATGAAGGGCTTTCTTCCTCATTTTTACAGGGGAAGTCTTAGAGTGTTTAGAACTAAATTGTTGATCTAATTGCATTCTCCATCTCTCGAAAGTCTTTACCTTGGAAGGAGACACCAAAATACACATATGTTGGAAAAAGGTTCAATAGAAATTTAATTTAAATTATTACTCTTCGATCGGGACGACTCGTTCCAGAACTTTTTTTGTGCAATAAAGGGGAGCGTGGCTGAGGAGCGCCAGATTGATACAATCGCTTGGGCGGGCATCGATCTCAACAATATGCAGAACATCTCCAATCTGTTGTTCTAAAAAAAGACGGGCAAAATAGATTGTATCTTGAAGATCATTGATCACGACCTGCTTGATCCGGATATCAAATCCTCTAAAAATCATTTGCATAAGGTCGTGAGTATAGGGACGGGCCTTTGTTGTCCCGGTCAGATAAATCTGCAGAGACTTCCCGCAGCCGGGTTCGGTGTAGATAGCAAATTTTTTCTCATCAGCGGCTAAGACAATGACAGTATAAGAGCGCGCCTGCATCACTTTTTCAAATTTCAGGGAGATGATTTCTTGATTTTCGTCCATATATCCTTTTTTATCTAAAAGCAATTTTTCCATTCAAGTAGCCGACTAGAATGGCTGAGGGGAGATTAAAGAAAAAACCCGTTTCAATGACACCCGGAATATTAATAATTTGTTGATGATCCTTTTCAGGATGAGGAAATGCGTCGGGAACATGGATATCGAAAATGTAATTTCCATTATCCGTTATATAAGGGGCATTTTCTTTCTTTCTTAGGTTTCCTGTGTAACCCAGCTTTTGGATTTTTTGAATTGTTGCCAAATAGCCAAAGGGAAGAATCTCTAAGGGTAACCCAAAACAACCTAAAACCTTCACAAGTTTCGATTCATCAATAATCACAATCATTTTTTTACTCGAGGAGGCGATAATTTTTTCTCTAGTTAAAGCTCCCCCCCCCCCTTTGATCATCCGATTTTTACTATCAACCTCATCAGCCCCATCCACTGTGAGGTCGATTTCACTCACCTCTTTCATATCGACAACTGGGATCTTACCAGATCTTGCCCGCTCCAATGACGAAATAGAAGAGGAGACAGCAGTGATTTTCAAACCCTCTTGATATCTCTTAATAAGGCTGTCAATAAAATGCGTAGCAGTCGTTCCCGATCCAAGTCCAACAAGCATACCACTTTCAACAAAAGTGGCAGCTTTTTCTCCTAAAGAGCGTTTAATTTCCTCTTGTTTTGTCATGTCGAGTTTCATATTCTTCCAAACTTACCTAAGATATCGATCTTAAAATAGATGATTTATTTTGGATATAGAGGATTTTTTTTCACAAGACAAGGAAAAAACTAAAATGGCAAGAGATCAATTCATCCCCCTTTATGATTTAGCCTTAATTTTGGAAGAATATTTAAACTGTTCCAATATTTTGGATTGTTGTCCAAACGGAGTGCAGGTAGAGGGAAGTAGAGTCATAAAAAAAGCAGCAACAGCTGTCTCTGCAAACTTAATGACACTTGAGCTGGCAGTAAAAGAGGGTGTGGATGCGCTGATTGTTCACCATGGAATTTTCTGGAAAGGAGATGAATTCCCTATAAAAGGTACTCTAAAAGAAAAGATAAAGCTTCTCTTAGATCATGGGATTTCTCTTTTAGCCTACCACCTTCCTCTCGATTTACATCGAGAAATTGGGAATAATTGGAGGGTGGCTATTGAACTTGGTTGGGAAAATCTTCTTCCTTTTCATCAATATAATGGCCAGTTAATAGGAGTTGTCGGACGCTTTCCCTCCATCCTGATGAGCACTTTTATGGCAGAGCTCGAAGCCTATTACTCCCATCCTGCAGCCCATGCCTTAGGGGGAAAAAAAGAGATCTCATCGGCTGCCCTTGTTTCGGGAGGGGGGTATAAACTACTCAAGGAGGCAGTTTCGGCGGGGGTCGACTGCTTTATTACGGGGAATTATGATGAACCGGCATGGGGTTTGGCCCATGAGGAAAAAATAAACTTTCTAGCTCTTGGCCATAGCGCTACGGAAAGAGTGGGGCCCAAAGCCCTTGCCTCTTATATAGAGGTGAGCTTGGGGGTCCCTTGCAAGTTTCTAGACCTTCCCAACCCTTTTTAGAGTTTATATAAAAAATCTAAACGTGTGCGTGCCCGATTATGACTTTGCTAAAAAGGGTGTTGCAAGAAATTTAGCCGGGCACGGGCACGAAAATTGAATCGACTATACATAGAGGCAGGCGGCAGGATAATACCCACCCCCATTGGGGATGGGCATTCTTTATAGAAATATCTATCTGGTAGTTTCCTGTTCTTGCAAAGAGCTTGGTTTAATGCGTCCCGGTTCCAAACGTTTGGGAGGATTAACTTTTCCTATCTCTTCAATAATTGTATTGGCAGCTGCGATGGTTTGCAGATTCTCAGGATTGACTTTGATCTCTCGATCTTTAAGTTCTTTCCTTTCACTAGCAGTACGAGTCTGACCAAGCTTTAAGCGCTCCTTAGCTTTTTCGTACATCTGATCCCAATTACCTATAGGGATATTGTATTTTCTACAAAACTCCTCAATGGCAGCTTGCTCATTGCGGAGGTAAAGCTCCTTCCTTTTTTCATATTTTTCAGGATCTACAATAATTTCTTTATTTTTTGATCCGGAAGATGTTGCACCTCTTTGACTAGGTTCCTTTTCCGAATATTGATCTGGATCTGAAGGATCTTCTGACATATCGTCTCCTTTACTTGGGCCTCTTATTTATATATTATAGCATGTCTTTAGCTTTCTTATAAATATTAAGGTAAAAAATGAAAAATATTATTTGTACCCTGGAGAGCAGAGGTTTTATTGATGCGGTCACAAGCGAAAATATTCAAGAAGTTACTAACAAGCCTGTTAAGGTCTATGTTGGTTTCGATCCTACCTCTGATAGCTTGCATCTAGGAAATTTCATGGGAATTATGGCTCTCTCTTGGTTTCAAAAATTTGGCCACACTCCCATTGCCATTGTGGGAGGTGCCACCGGTATGATTGGGGATCCATCAGGAAGAAGCGCGGAGCGCAATCTTTTAGATTCTGAAGCCATTGAAAAAAATCTTGTGGGGATCGAGCGTTCTCTCAAATCGATTTTGGATTTTAGCGACCCCAAAACAAAGCCGCTGGTCCTCAATAACCATGACTGGTATGCCGATTTTAATTTAATCGATTTTCTCCGAGATGTAGGAAAACACTTCCGCATGGGAGGGATGCTTGGAAAAGATGCCGTTAAAAGCAGGCTGGAAACTGCAGATGGGATGAGTTTTACCGAGTTTAGCTACCAGCTTTTGCAATCCTACGATTTTCTACATTTATATGATAAATATGGCGTGATGCTCCAAATGGGAGGGAGTGATCAGTGGGGCAATATCACCGCAGGAACGGAATTAGTCCGCAAAATGCGTGGAGAGGTAGTCTACGGGCTTACTTTTCCGCTTCTCACGCGAAGTGACGGAAAAAAATTTGGAAAATCAGAGGGGGGCGCTATCTGGCTAAATGCCGACAAACTCTCTCATTACGATTTTTATCAGTACCTTTATAGAATTCCTGATAAGGATGTCATCAAGCTTTTAACCCTATTGACCTTTTTAGAGCTGGAAGAGATTAAAGAGATAGAGATGGAAATGCAAGAGCGTCATTATATCCCTCACACTGCTCAGAGGCGACTTGCAGAAGAGGTTACTCTTCTCGTGCATGGAAAAGAGGGTCTAGAATCTGCTCTAAGCGTGACCCAAGCTGCAAAGCCAGGTGCCAAGACTCTTCTCGACCTTCCCACTTTTGAATCTTTGGCCCATGAAATACCTACAAAAGAGATTCTCCTAGAAGAGGTCATCGGAAGCTCTATTCTTGATCTTCTAATGAAAACAGAAATCTTGCCAAGCAAATCTGAGGGACGCCGTCTTCTGGCTGGAGGCGGAGTCTATTTAAATAATGAGAAAGTTATCGATGAAAAGATGAAAATTGAAAAAACCCATCTGGTTGGGAACCGATTTTTGCTGCTCAGCCTTGGCAAGAAAAAAAAGATCGTTGTTAAAGTGAAATAATTTTGATTTTGCAAAATTTTCCCATTTCCGAAAATACGGATACGATTTTTCTCGATATTTAAGTGGCGAAGTTGATACTAACTTACACTTATTAAGTGAGATCAAATGTTGTTATTCTGTAGTGAAAAAAAGAAGAGATCGCACATTTTCGATCCGAAAGTGTCTATCTTATTCCTAGAATCGATCGCAGAAATTGATCATGTTTGAAAAATTCACTTGAAACGAATCCTAATGTTGTTATTATACGGCTATTAATCAACTAGAAAGAGGGTTGCTTAGAGTTGCTAAGTGACCTTTTTCATCTTACATAGGAGGCATCATCATGGCTACAATGACAAAGAAGAAGTTGATCTCGACAATTTCTCAAGATCAGGGAATACATCCAAATCACGTGCGTAGCGTGATTCAAAATTTTCTAGATGCGATGACCGAATGTTTAGCAAAAGGACATCGCCTGGAGTTTCGTGATTTTGGCGTACTTCAAGTTGTGGAGAGAAAACCAAAGATTGGAAGAAATCCAAAAAACGCATCTGTACCAATTCAGATACCTGCAAGGAGAGCTGTTAAGTTTACTCCTGGCAAAAAAATGCGTAGACTCATTGAGCAACCAGGCAAAAATCGAAGAGATGGACAATAAGATCTCTCTTTTTTATCTTTGAATGGAAGAAACCCTTGGTTTAAGCCAAGGGTTTTTTTTTGCAACTTTGGATACATATAGTCGATTATAACTTGGACCCTGATTGTAACTTAAAGAACAACTTTTAAATGAGGTTTGAGTAGCAATCAGGGTTCTGGATTTGTTATAAGATATAATGATTTTGGAGAAGCTGCCTATGCAACTATTGAACCTTCCCACCGAGAAACTCAGCCTCAGTCAATATCATGATGTTTTACGTGAAATCCTAGTATTGCAGCTTAAAGAGGGGAGTTCTCCGGTTGCATTGCAAAAGCTCAAAGATCTCTCTAAATACCCTTTTTGGCAATCTTGTGAGCTTGCATGGGCTCTTCTCGCTTGTAATTGTCAGCTCAGTAATATAAGTTGCTCCAAAATTGCCCTTCTCCAGGAAGAGTCCGGGTGTCTGCTTCTTTTAAAAAATCAACGCTTTATGTGGGATGCTCTGCCCTATCCAAGGCTGCATGCAGAAGTGGGAGCCCTTCTTGCTTTGATGGCAATCAATGGAAAGGAGGAGTATTCTCAAATCGCCCTGAAGATGGGAAAATGGCAAGAGAGGCTACTCGATCATTTGCAAAGGCCACTTTTTAGCCCTTGGTTGCAGGAAGGGACTCTTTCATATGCTGAACTTACCCTTGCGAACTTTTTCTTTTTTAATCAACTTGCAGAGCTTGATGGAGAGACTTTTGCACCCCTTGCCGAAAGAATTGGCAAGAGCTTAGTTGTAGCAAAAGAAAAAACTCCCTTTTGGGATCTTGTGGATTTTTTTCCTCGTAAAAATTCTTCATCGAAGAGTCTCAAGAAAAAAGAAGGCTTTTTTTATGATCCTGCCTCTGTCTTTGCAAAAAAAGATGGTCCAATTTCAACCATTTCTCTTTTTGGATCTGGTTGTAGAAGCACTATGGGCCTTTATTTGTATGATAATGGAGGAGTTGTCGGATTTGGCCCTCAACATCTTCCTCTTGGCAGTTGTGAAGAATTTGGGTTATCAACTTCTAGAGCCTTATTCCAGAAATCTGCATCGATTGTGGAAGCGCCTGATAGCAATGAGTTTGCTCTAAGCTTTACTGCAAGGCTCTCAGCCAAATCAGAGAGGAAGAGATATCCAAATATAGGGGACAGCGGGTTTTCTGGTTGCTGGTTAGAAGCAAATCTGAGTATTAAAGAAGAAGAACTAAACATCTCTTGCCAGATGCAGGGCATTGAACCGACGAGTAATTGGGTTTTTGTCTTTTTTGCCAAAGCTAAATCGGCTTTTGTTGCAGGTTCTCATAAGCTGAATCCCAGGTCTCTCGATCGTTATAAGGGGCCACCACAGGAGATGATTTTTGACGTTGGCACAACTTTTTTAAAGTTGCATGCCATAAAAGGTGTAGAAATGATGGAAGTTATTCCTCTTGCAGGAGATGATAATTTCTGGTCTGCTGACTTTTTAATTGCCTATACACTAGGAATCGCTCCAGCGCTTTGGCAGATAGCGCCTCATTAATAAAGGAAAAAATATGTCTACCTCAAAGATTTTAGCGTTTGCAGGACTCTTTTTAGCAGCTCTTTTCATTGTTCTTCTCTTTCCTAAGGGAGGAAAAGCGAGGGTAGATGAGGTGCCTTCAGTGGCTCTCCAACAAATGCCCGAAAAGTTCCAGCCTTCGCAAGTAGAAGCTCCCTCTTTCCCTGAGCAGTTGACCTCTATTTCATCAGATGCCGATCTTCCTAAAGAGGTCGATTTAATGACTAAACTCTTTTCACCTTTTCCTCCCACTCTTCCAATTGTCGAGACGGTAAGCTATGCTACGCGTGTCTCCTGGCTAACCGGAAGACAGGCCTATCTCGGTGATTATGCTGCGTACTTCAACACTTCAAAGCACTTTATTGCTCGAAGTCTTCATGGAGATCGAAATTATCTTTTAGAGAGAGTGCGTCTTGGGGATCGATTTAATGTTTTGCACCGAGAGAAGCAGATTGAATTCCATCTTGTTCTCGATCTCTCGCGATTAAAGCTATGGCTCTATGCTTATGATGAAGAAGAGGACTGCCGTTATCTTTTAAAAAGCTATCCCGTTTGCGCAGGCGCTCTTTCACCCTCTTGCGCTTCAGGATCGCTCACTCCTCTTGGGCTTTTTTTAATTGGTAAGGAGAAGGATACCGCCATTTATAAAGAAGGGGTTCTTGCTACCTGGAAAAAAGAGCCAAGAGAAATGATGACAGTCTTTGGCGTTAGATGGATTGGTTTTGCTAAGGAAATTAAAGATTGCACAGGATCATGCAAGGGACTCGGTTTTCATGGTGTGCCCTGGAGAAAAGATGACGAGGGAAGATATATTGAATACAGGGAGTGCATTGGAAAGTATCAGAGCGATGGTTGCATTCGTCTGCTCTCAGAAGATATTGAGGAGCTTTATGCAATTGTTACCTCTAGAACAACTTATGCACATATTGTCCGTGATTTCCACCAAGCAACTCTTCCTGGCACTTTAAAAATCTCCAATTGAAAATGATTGAATATTAAGAAGGTTATTTTCGTGCCCGGGCACGGGCACGATTAGAATTTCATACTTAGTAAAATATTTATTACGTAGAATTTGATGGAGTGAGGCAGAGGAAGTGGTGGTTTAAATTTTAATACACCTATAAATCTGAGTTTTAGGTTGATTAAATACCATCCAAATCATTTATAATTTGTTGTTATATAAATCGCCCAATATTTGGGTTGAAGGATACCATTAAGTATTTTATGGAAGAACTGCCGCACGAAAAGCAAATTTATGAATATGAAAGAACAATTTGCCAGATCAAGGAGCAGAATACCCAGAATAAGCTCCTATCGCCGGAAGAGATAAGAAAGCTTGATAAGAAGCTTGATAAATTAAAAGCGCGTGTCTACTCTTCTCTTTCCCCTTGGGAGCGGGTTCAGATTTGCCGCCACCCTAATCGGCCTAAAAGCGTTGATTATATCCAGAACATCTGCACCGATTTTATTGAGCTCTTTGGAGATCGCACCTTTGCAGATGACCATGCTGTGATCGGAGGCTTTGCCAAGATTAACGAGATGAAATGCGTAATTATTGGCCAGGAGAAGGGGTGTGACACAGAGAGCCGCCTCTATCGCAATTTTGGTATGCTCCATCCGGAAGGATTTCGAAAGGCGCTCCGCCTGAGTAAACTTGGAGGCAAATTTCAGTTACCTGTTATTTTTTTACTCGATACTCCGGGAGCTTATCCAGGTCTAACTGCAGAAGAGCGGGGCCAAGGATGGGCTATCGCGCATAATATGCGAGAATTATCACGTATTCCAACTCCACTCTTTGTTGTGATTATTGGCGAAGGATGTTCCGGAGGGGCGCTTGGAATGGGCATTGGGGATCATATTGGAATGCTCGAACATTCCTATTATTCTGTGATCTCTCCTGAAGGTTGCTCTTCAATTCTTTGGAAAGATCAGGCAAAAAAAGCTGAGGCTGCCTCTGCATTAAAGATGCAAGCAGAGGATCTTCTTGGGTTTGAAGTGATTGATGCAATTATTAAAGAGCCGCCTGGCGGCGCCCATCATGATCCATCCATCGTCTACGAAAGCGTGAAGCAATTTGTTCTTGAAGGGTGGCAAGTTTTTAAAGAGTACCCCCAGGAACTTCTTCTAGAACATAGATATCAAAAATTCCGTAAGATCGGGTGTTACACAGAAAATTCAATATGAAACTTCTTTTAAAAGCCGCTCTGCAAAATCGACGGCACCTATTACTTCTCTGTATCACTTTTTTTGGGATGGTCTTTGTAACGGCAGCCAGCCAAATAGAGATGTTTGCCCTTGGAGTGATGGCAAAAGCTGGTCCCGATGCCTTTGTTCTCTTTGCCGATAAAAAAGAGGGGAGGCTGCGAGCTGCAGACAAACTTTCACTAAGTGAAGTGGAGAGAACATTTCATAAGATTTCCGGCGATAAAAATGAGTTAACGCTTGACGAAGCAAATGCGTATGTCTCTGAATATAAGGGACACAATATTGTCCAACGCATCAGCCTTTATCTGGATCAAAAATTTCACATTCATTCAAAATTGGGGTATTTAGCCCTATTTCTCATTTGCGTTGCTCTGATTAAAGGAGTTGCCCTATTTTGCCACCGCTATTTTACTCAACTTGTGGCAATCCGAGTCAGCCGGGATTTAAGGCAGCAGTATTTTGAACATATCCAATCATTGCCGATGAGCTTTTATCACGATCACAATATTGGCTCCCTCTCTTCAAGAGTTGTAGGGGATGCTGGTGTTGTGGCCTCTTCGATCAATTCCATGCTCATTAACTATTTTCAGACTCCTTTTGCCGTAGTCACAACTCTCATTGCCTGCTTTTATATCTCTTGGAAACTCTCTTTAGTCATTTTTTTAGGATTTCCGATAGTTGTCATCCCCATTGTCTTTATTTCCAAGCGGATTAAGCGCATTGCCAAGCAGATGCAGCGCAATCAAGAGGGATTTGCCTCGGTGCTCATCGACTTTTTAGCAGGGATTCAGACTGTTAAAGTTTTTGCCATGGAGCAATTTTCTCTTAAAAAATATCGTGAACAGAACCAGATGATGGCTCGCCTTGAAGAAAAAAGCGCTCGCTATGGCCTCTCTTCACGCCCTATTTTGCACTTTGTTGCCTCTCTCTTTTTTGCAGTGGTTATTCTCTATGGGCTCTATGCTGTAAATATGGGCATTGCCGAGCTGCTCGTCTTTTGCGGTCTCTTATATGTTTTTTATGAGCCGATCAAGAAATTTGCCGAAGAAAACAACCATATCTTAAGAGGGGTAGCAGCGGCAGAGAGGATGTATGAGGTTCTTGGCCTTACCTCTGTCATTCAAGATGATCCTCTTGCAAAGCCTTTGGAAAATTTTTCAACTTCCATTGAATTCCGGGATGTCTCCTTTAAATATCAGGATGAATGGATCCTTAAAAATTTAAATTTTAAAATCCGGAAGGGAGAGATGGTGGCTCTTGTCGGTCCGACAGGCGCCGGAAAATCGACCATTGCCCAGCTTCTTCCCCGTCTCTATGATGTTCAAGAAGGGGAGATCTCTATCGATGGAAAGCCCCTCAAGGCCTATACGCAGCGTTCTTTAAAGGAAAATATCGCCTTTGTTCCTCAAAGACCCTTTCTTTTTCTAGACACTGTAAAAGAAAATATCTCTTTTGGGCGCCCCTTTTCAACTAAGGATGTGCAATATGCTGCAAAGCGTGCAGAGGCGCATGATTTTATTATGACATTGCCAAATGGTTACGATTCTATGCTCTCTGAAGCTGGAAAGAACCTTTCAGGAGGACAGCAACAGCGACTAGCGATTGCAAGGGCTCTTGTCAAGAATGCCCCCATCCTCATTTTAGATGAAGCAACCTCTGCTTTAGATGCCATGAGCGAGGGAAAAATCAAAGATGTGATGGAGAGCCTTAAAGGTGAAGTGACTCAAATTATTATTGCACACCGCTTCACAACAATTGAAAAGGCAGATCGCATTATCTATCTAGAAAGGGGAGAAATTCTGGCAGATGGCACAAGAGAAGAGCTCTTTGAATCCTGCCCAGGGTTTAGAAAGATGTGGGAGATGATGAGTAGCCTAGAAGCTCCTGGCCCCAGAAAGTTCCTTATTCCAGCCGACCTAGACCCAGCCAAGCTGGAACCAGCCAAGCCGGAAGAGGTCCCTGCCACTTAAATCACTTTGGCAGATTGTTCAGCTCTCTAGATAAAGCCTGAACAAACTTCACTGTAGCTTTAGAGGGTTTGGGAGAACCATCATCATCAACTTTTTCTGCATGATGCCAAGCTATAAAAAGCCATAAAAGAGAAGCCCAAACTGTCACAACTCCTAAACCAGAGCTAGATAAGCAAATTCCCCATCCAATTTGATTCATTATTCCAAGTCCAGGATAATTACCAATCACTGCTGATGTCATGATGATAACCACAAATATCGCAGAGACAACAGCTGTAATGATAGCTGCCTGTTTATTCGTCAATCCGCAAAAATAGGATTGGTTATTCCAATCTGAAGAAGTTTTTTCTATACTCATATAAGCATTATAAAGATTTTATGAATTGATAGCAATAATCTGCTTTTCTCCATAAAGGTCTACTTATTAAAAAGTTCAGAATGGGAGCCAAAATCGTTCGAGAATCAATAGGTTCGTGGGTGTATTTGGGCATATCTACTGAAAAATGTATTTTAAGTAAAGTAATAGTTTGCGTGCATCCTTAGTGGTTGGAAGAGGTTAGGTTGCTTTTCCGCGGATGTTGATTATAATTTTTCCTTGAATATGGCCCTCTTTGCTGAGATGGAGGGCAGTGAGTAACTGATCAAAAGGAAATAGCTGGATCTTAGGGGGTAGCAATTCTCCCTCCTCAATGAGAGTTGCAATGCGTTTAAGCTCTTTTCCGTTAGGGGTTACAAAGAGTAAATCGGAAAAGAGTTTCTTTTGAGCAACTAATGCTTTATCTACAATGCCCACAATAGAGACGAGTCTCCCGCCCGTTTTAGCTGCATTATAGCTGGCTTTCAGTGTTTCTCCGCCAATTGTATCAAAGACCACATCGACCCCATCAGGATCTATCTCATGGACTTTTTTGACAAAATCTTCTTTTGTATAATCGATGATTTCATCAGCTCCAAGTTTTTTGACATAATCAAAATTCCGCCCACTTGCTGTTGTAGTCACATGCGCACCTGCATACTTTGCAAATTGTATAGCAAAGCCTCCCACGCCTCCAGCTCCCCCATGGATTAAGATATGCTCTTTTGGACGAAGATGAGCGCTGTCAAAGAGCGATTGCCATGCTGTCAGAGAAGCTAATGGAATAGATGCAGCCTCAGCAAAACTGATACCAGCCGGTTTTAAACTCACATTTTCAGCATCCAGACAGATATATTCTGCAAAAGCACCCTCATGGACAACCGGCTTTCGGCAGTAAGCAAAGACTGCCTCTCCAACCTTTAAATTTTGGACACCTGCCCCCACTTTCGAGATTTTTCCGGAGACATCCCATCCGGGTATAATGGGGAATTCGTGGGGTAACCGATTGCGAAATAGTCCATCACAGACCTTCCAATCGGCGGGATTGACTCCAGCGCATTCAACTGCAATTTGCACTTCATTATCTAGAGGTTCCGGAAGGGGAAACTCTCCAAATTTGATCTTATCAATTCCACCAAATTCATTGATGAACGCTGCTCGCATCGATTTTTTTGCTGCCATTTATCTCCTCCCCATCTCTCATTTTTCGCATCATTGCAAATCAAACAAAAATTGACAACATCTCCTATCACAATTTAAACCCAAAGTCGCAAAGGCCCAAAGTCGCAAAGAAAAATTAACCACAGAGAAAAAAAGAATCGTGCCAGCGTGCGTGCCCGACTCTTTTTTGCTCTGTGATCTGTTGTTAATTTATAATTTTTATTTGCGTTTAAATTTGACTTAGTAAGAATTTAGCAATGGAGAGAGAGAGCTTGTCTTTGTTATTGCGGATAAGCTCTCTTCCGCCAGGAGAGGCAAAATCGGAGACGATTTTCCAAAGGCGGTAAGGTTTATTAAAGCCAACAGCTGCAAAAGCAACTCCATATCCCTCCATATCAACAAGGTCCCATTCACTAGAGAGCGCTTCGCGGGTATCTCGGTCATGGATTGGAAAGTCTGTTGAGATCAATTTTGCCCCCAAATTTGGGAGAGAGAATGAGGGTATTGTGCTTTCAACAATTTTAATAGAGCCGGCATCAAGGTTTTGAGGGAGGTGAGTGTGCTTACCGACCTTTGCAATCTCCACTAGAGTGCCAATGGGCAACTCATTTTTCAAAGCTCCGGCAAGGCCAATATTCCATACCTCATCCACTTGGTTGATATATTTCGATACAGCCATTTGAGCAGAGTGAATCCCAACATTTGCAATGACAATCAATCCCTTATCAAAAAAGTAACAGGTGGGAATGCTCGGAGAAGGACGCGCCTTCAGTTTTTCGACTGTTCTTGCGGCTTCGCCTAGAGTTGCAAAAATAATCAGTTTAACGCTCATAAATATAATCTTTGGGCAAGGGGGGGAACATTCCGAGTTGTGATCCATAGCGTAAGAGCAGTTCAATGCTTTCGCGTCCCTTTCTAGAGAGGCACTGAGTCTCTTTTGTTACATAAAGAGCAATATGTTTTTTTACAATTTCCCTATTCTTTTCTTGAGAGTGAAGAAGAATATAGTCCAAAGCAGAGTCTGGATAAGTTAAAGAATAAGCAATGCATTTTTCTAAGATGGAGAGAATCTCTGAGGTGATTTTCTTAGGAAGAGACCTTGAAACGATAAGCCCTCCAAGCGGCAAGGGGGAGGATGTGCGTAGATGCCAGAGAGAGCCAAGGTCTGCAACTTCATGAAATCCAGCTTTTGCAAAGGTGAATCTACTCTCATGAATAATGACTCCTGCATCTACAACTTTCCTTTCTAAAAGAGCCTGGACCTCATGATAGAGGCAGAAGGTTTTTTGCATATTTAAATGAGAACAAAAAATATCTAGAAGAAGGTGTGATGTTGTCTCAACTCCCGGAATAGCAATTCTTTTATTTGCTAGATCTTCTAATTGGAGAGGGCTATTTGAGATGATCTTGGGCCCGCAGTTAAAACCCAGGGCTGAGCCAATTGGCAAAAGTTGATAAAGAGAGGCGACTTTTCCAAAAGAATGGAATGAAACTTTGATGAGGTCTGCTACTCGAAGAGCTGCAATCTCATTAAGTCTTTGAATATCGGCTAAAATGGGGCGGATTGGAAGTTCTTTCCCGACAATCCCTTGCACCCAAGGATAAAAGAGGAGGGTATCATTAGGACAGGGAGAGAAAGCTATCTTTAACATCTATCAAGTTTTTAAAACCCCAAGTTTTTGGAATCCATCTTTAAGTCTGCAGTTTTCAGGTTTTTCAAAAGCACCGCTTTTTTCAAGCCAAAGGACATAATCCTGCGGGACCTTTTCAAGAGGCACTCCTTGGTGTTTGCCAAATGGCATCTCTTTGATAAGTTCGTTTTTTTTATAAATGAGATCAAGGACCAGGTTTAAAGGCAGATCATCAATCATAATAGAAAAAATTTCAGCCAGAATCATCACATCATCGAGCGCTCGGTGGGCCTGATTCTCTTTGATTCCATAGACTTCGCGCAAATACTGAAGACTATGCCTGGGAAGATCGGGACGGTATTTTCTTGCCCATTTTAGAGAATCAATCATGGGAAGCTCCGGGAAGTCGAGAGCATTTCTTTTACACTCTTTGCGGAGGAAATGCAGATCAAAGTTATCATTGTTATGGGCGATCAACACGGTCTCCCCATCCTGGCAAAAATCGAAGAACTTTTTTCCTACTTCAGCAAAAGAGGGGGCCTCTTTCACCATCTCGTCAGTTATCCCATGAATAGCTGTCGCCTCTTTAGGGATTGGAGTCCCAGGATTAATAAAAGAGACAAAAGTACGCTCTCTAATGGGATCAAATGCTGCGATCTCAATGATAAAGTCCCTTTCATGAGAGATTCCTGTAGTTTCAGTATCATAGTAGATAGGTCGCTTAGTCATTTAAGAGGAACGCTCCTTCTCTGCCTGAAGAGTTTTTTCTAAAGAGACGCTCCCATTTGCAATCATCTCAATTCCTGTTAAAAAAGAGTCGCAGGCAAGTTCAGTTGTACCAAGCATCACATTTATCAGCTCTTCAGAAAATGTTTTCTCTAAAGAGAGAATAGGAACCCGAAAAAAGATGAGTTCATGCTTTTCATCCATTCCAAAGCCGGGAAGGTCAAGCTGCTTATTAAGAATATGTAATAATCTTGAAATATCGTTGAGATGTTTTTTGGGGAGTGTAATGGGAAGATAGGCTATGGACTGAAGAATAAGCCCCTCGCTAATGAGATTGAAGATTACTGGAATCTCTCTCTTTGAAAAATTAAGTAGAATTTGGATTTGCCCTGTTTGGGAGTCGAGCTGAGGCTCCAATTTCTTTCTGTTCAAAAAATTCAGAAGAGAATTCAAATCTAATGAGAATTGTTCAGTCATTTGCAACTTTAACTTTTAATATCTTTGGCAAGTTCGAGGCCATCTTGTCGATTTTCATTCTTTTTTTTTCTACTCTTTTCTGTGGGATTTGCGAGTAGCTCTTCGCGAACAATTTCGAGTTCTTTTGGAGCTGTAAATCCTAAAGAGACCTGCCCCTCTTGAATACGCAGCACAACGATTTCGATGTTATCCCCAATGCGGATTTTTTGGTCAGCTTTTCGAGTCAGCACTAACATTTGATTGTTTCCTTTATTAATTAGTTGGGATCATAGTATGCGCTCTTTCGCGCGTTACATGAGGATTATTCGTGTTTGGCAGAGTGCAAACGACATCGCTCGTTGGCATTTTATAAATGCAGCTTGTCAAACAGAGAGAAGAGAGAGAGAGAAATAAAAATAAATTTACAAATTTCATCAGGATTACCATTTCCATTCGTCTACTTAAAGAGGATACTAAAAACGAAAGATATTACACAAGAAAGAGATATAGATAGTTATTTAAGGTTCTTTCTCTTTTCGAGTTGAAGCGACTATATCTCTTTTTTCTTCCGAAAAATAGAGGAAGTGATTTTTTTTTGTAAAATCTCCTTAAACGAAGGTGGGGGAGAATCCTCTTCAAGAAGTGCCTGAAGATCGGTTCCTTCAGGGAATTCAGTGATTAGATGCACTCCTCCTGGAGAATCGCCAATTACAATCCCTTTGCCACAAATATCAACCAGATAGAGCGAGACTTTTGGGTTAATCGCTCTTCTTTGTAAGATTTTAATTCCTTTTCCCTGCATATTCTGCTTCATCTTTCTTCCGAGGAGTTTTTTCAAAAAGAAGAGGGAGAGAAAAATCACTAAGAGTAAAAAAAGAAGAGTTACGAGCATGTTTATGAACTCTCCAAAAAAAGAGCCACTTGGGGCAAAAACTTCGGAGAGCTCTCCCATGGGGAGTTCTCCCGTGGGGAGCCCTCCCGTGGGGAGCTCCTTAGGAGAGAGTCCCTCAGGATCTATTTTTTCCTCTGCAAAAAGAAGAGTCGGGAAAAAAAGAAGAGTAAAAAAAATCCATCTCATGATTAAGAGCCCCATTGAAACTAGTTTGTCTGAAAAAATCGAATTCTCTATTGTATCGACTATAATCTAATTCGAGATTATGCCAAATCTCGATTTGAGGAGAGAGTTTTATGGAAGGATTAATTAAAATAGAAGCTTATAAAGTGCATTGTACGATCGGAGTTCATCCTTTTGAACTAAAAGAGGAGCAGGAGCTTCTTATTGATATCGATCTTACAACAAATTTTATTAAATGTGTAAGGTCTGATTCTATTGCAGATACAGTCGATTATGAAGGTATTGGAAAAATTTGTCGGGATCTTGCCAAAAGCCGTCACTACAATCTTTTAGAAACATATGCCTATCAACTTCTTGAAAGGATTATGGAGAGATATTCGGAGATATTAAAAATAAAAATTAAAGTAAGAAAACAAAATGGGATGCCTCTTGCCGGTTATACCGCTGTTGAAATTGAAAAAGAACGTATATCGCCAATATGAAATGGGTACTTGTCACAGGGGGGGCAAAAGGCGTTGGTGAAGCGATCTCATATGCGCTCGCATCAGAAGGTCATTCTATTGCTGTCCATTACCGCAATTCTAAGCTTGATGCGCAGCGAGTTGCCGAAAAATGCCGCCAGATCGGAGTGCAATCGGAAATAATTCAAGGGGATTTTTCAACAATCCCGGACCTAAAGACATTTGTAGAAAATTATAAGAATCGGTTTAACGATACCAAAGCTATTATACACAATGTAGGAAAATACCTAATTCTCCCTCTGCTTGAAACCTCATTAGAGGGATTGTCAGATCTTTTTCAAGAAAATTTTTTATCTCCCTTTTACATTACTAAATCTCTTCTCTCGTCTTTAATCGCTTCCAGAGGCTCCATAATCCATATTGGAGAAACTGGAGTTGCTAAGGGAGGGCCCAAAAGGGAGGCTCCAGCATACTTTATGAGTAAAGAAGCTCTTTGGCAGCTGACCCGTTCTTACGCTTTGGAGCTTGCGCCATATGGCGTGAGAGTGAATATGGTCTCACCCGGCATCTTAGAAAACACAATCGATTCCGAAACAAAAAATCTCCCAATGAAAAGAGCGGGCAAGCTTGAAGAGATAGCCTCCCTCGTCGCTTTCCTCTTGAGAGAAGAGAACCATTATATCACCGGCCAGAATATCGAAGTTGCGGGCGGCTTTGGCCTCTAGTTCGCGAGCCTTCTAGATAATGACAAGAGGCTCTTGTGTCTTATTAAAAGTTTTGAAATAGTCGGGCGATACATTAAAAGTTGTTGCGAGAAGCTCATTAGAATAAGCCCCCATCACTTCACCAATGCCCATATAATCAGGTTGCGCATCGCTAAAAAATGCAATGACCTCAACATCTTCATTACCTGTATTTTCAATACTGTGAAAATAAGATGTAGGTGCAAAGGCGCCCTCTCCCTTCTTCAGTTTTAGAACTTCTACTTTGCCCTCAGGAGAGAGAATTGTCATGCGTGCTTCTCCTTTCGCAATATAGACAAGCTCGCCGGCATTTGTATGCCAATGAGGTTCAACAATACCCTTAGGATTTAATCCAAAACCCAGGATGCCCAATCCCTCAAGAGTCGGAAGGTTCACTTTTGTTCCTACCTGAAGATAGCCCCCTTTGTTTTGGATAATTTTTTTACTCTCACCAATATTAAATTTGTAACGAACGGAATTTGGTTTTGGCATTTCTAAACTTGGAGGGAGAACTTTAATCAGCTCCTCTTTTTGGGATTTTTTTAATCCATCTAAAAAGGAAGATGATGTATTGAAAGTGGTGTCAAACACACTTTCAGACAAAGAGAAAATCGCCTTTGAAAGGCACATTTCTTGGGGCTTTGAATTGCTAAACGCAAATTTAATGAGACATTCTTGAGAGGCAAAATTAGCGATATGATGAATGTATCCTTTGGGAATAAAAAACATCTCTCCCGCATTGACAGTGAATATATCTACATTTTCCGGGCTACGGATCGATACAAGCGCGCTTCCTTGGGTACAGTAACCTATTTTATGTGCGTTTGGATGCCAAATAGGTTCAAGAGCCCCTCCGTTGTTAAGGACTAAAGAGGCAAAGGCAATATTTGCAAAGCCTGGAACCTCATCAGAAGTGACATAAGTCAGTTTGCCAATCTTATAATTTCTCTCGGGTTTGATAGAATTTAAGCTAAAAGAATATTTGCTGCCCATGTAACTCTCCGACATTAATAGGTTCCTAAAAGAAGATTATATAATATAAATTATTTTATTTTATATAATAGAGTTTTTTAAGTTTAAAAATTTATGGATCTCTATGGGATGTAATGTTTTAATTGTCGGTGCAGGTCCAAGCGGCCTTTTTATGGCAGCCGAGCTTGCCCGACAGGGTCTGTCTCTCAGAATTATAGATAAAGTCCTCACGCCCAGCGATAAATCCAGAGCTCTTGCTATCCAGGCGAGAACTTTAGAAATATTATATTTTTTAGGGATTGCCGATCGCTTTATTTCGGAAGGGTTAAAAATCACACACTTCTCACCCATTAGTAACCAAAAAAAGCTCACAACTCTCTCTTTTGATCGCCTCGATTCTCCCTTTCCCTTTATTTTATCCCTTGAACAGAATAAGACTGAGGCTCTTCTAGCTTCATACCTTGCTGAATTTGATATCAAGGTAGAAAGAGGGGTGGAGCTTCTCTCTTTTAATCAGGATGAGGGGACTGTGACCTCTATCTTACATAATCATGAAAATGGAAAGCAGGAAGAGGTCAAAACAGATTGGTTAATAGGATGCGATGGCCCCCATAGCACTGTCCGCAAACAATTGAATCTTGCTTTTGACGGAAGAGAGTTTCCAGATATCTTCTCTCTTGCCGATGTGCATGTAAAATGGAAATATCCTCCAAATCAGGGAATGGCTTTTCTTGATCCGCGGGGGATTCTTGCAGCTATTCCTATGAAGGGAGAAAAACGGTACCGTCTTATTTTTCAACCTCCACGGAATAAAATGAATATGAAGAACCTGCAACTGATTCATGGAGAAGTTCCAGGCGCACCCACACTTGCTGAAATAGAAGAGTTGGTTGCTCGGATTGCTGATCCAAACGTGCGTTTAAGCGATCCTCTCTGGATCGCTAATTTCCATGTTAATAGTCGGATTATAAACAACTACCGGGAAAAACGGATCTTTCTTGTTGGGGATGCAGCGCATATTCATAGTCCAGTCGGCGGTCAGGGAATGAATACAGGGATTCAAGATGCATTTAATCTTGGTTGGAAGCTAGGCGCTATCTTTCGTGGAAAGGCCTCACCCTCTCTGCTTGATAGTTATGAGTTTGAACGCAAAGTTGTTGGAAAAGCACTTCTTAGAGGAACAGAGAAGATCACCGATCTTATATTTTTACATTCAAAGCTTTTAATCATCTTACGCAATTTCATTTTATGCCAGATCACAAAATTTGCTTCTATTCGACATCGGATTATATCTAATATATCTCAAATTGCTATTCATTACCCAACAAGTGAGTGGGTTGTAGAGAGAGCAAAGGGAGCTCCCGGCATATTGGCTGGGTATCGAGGGCGCGATGCAAAGCTCTTTTCTCAGAATCAATCCACTTCGCTTTTCGCTCTTTGGCAAAAAAGCAAAAATATGAAGATTCTTGTAATCAAAGAGAAAAAGGGGATGGATGCATTTATCTCTTCTTTGGAAAGGATAGAGGGAGTGGAAGTTTATATTCTACCAGATGCATTTGAAGACCGCGATAAGGAGATCGAGAGGCGCTATGGGATGAATCTTATCTATGTGATTCGCCCTGATGGATACATAGGCTATAGAGGTCTATTAAACGACCAGGATAGTTTAAAAGACTACCTCAAAAACTTAATCATTCGTAAGTTTGTAAACAGCTCTAAGCTCTAATCCTTTTGTTTCGACAAACGGCAATTGATAATGTCTTAAGGAGGTTTTTTTGCATCAAAATTTTACTTATCTTTAAACTCAAAGCTCAGGTTAACTAAGCTTTTTTATTTGCTTGACCATTAAGAATATAAATTTTAACTTGCTTTCTTAAAGTAAAAGTTAAGATTTGTTTATGAAAAATTTTTTGGTTTTTTTTCTTTTAGTATCGCGTGCTCTTTTGGCTAATGATGGACGACTTGCTCCTCCACCTGCCGTTTTTAATTCCAAGGAAATTGGACATTTTATCCCGCAGATTCCAAAAGTGAATGTGATTACGGGGGAATACTGCGAAGAGGCGGTAGATCTTGTTGTTGGGGGAGTTGAGCCTATTTCTTATCGCCGATTTTATGGGAATCAGGGTTATAAAGATCAGGCTTTTGGTCATTGGAGAATTAATCCCGAATGCCAGTTGCTTTTCAACTTTGCTTTAACAAAAAATCATAAGCTCTACTTTCAAAAGCTTTTAGGTGTAGGCGAGGAGGATGGAAGCTTTTTTGTCTATGGAAAAAATATTGGCAGTGAGTATTTTCTCGACTCCAATGCTGCTAAAAGTTTTACAAATGCAAGTCTGTCGGGTCAAACTCATCCTTTAAACACCCATTCTTTTTTTCAGCAGTGGGGATATGGGAAAGGCATCAACCCTTTTTCCTATAGAGGACATGTCATTGATGGAAGCGGTAGGGTGCGCACATTTACAACTGCTACTAAATCCTGGCCAAGAGATGGCAGAGCAGAATTTAATGTGCGGACCCTACCACCTTATCAGGCTATAGTCACAGAGGATAAGCTCCCTAATGGAAATGTCCTTACCTATGAGTATAAGGATTACAATGAATCCATATTGCATGACGAATATGATCCCGGCTATTTTATTTTAAAATCCATTAAGGCTTATAACTCTAAAAGAACCATTCTCTTAGGATCTTTAGACATTCATTATAAACGGACAAGTCTTAAACAGAATCGTAGAGTCAAGGCCATTCACTTAACCGGCAGTGATGGAAGAAAAGTAAAGCTGCATCATAGACTCCGAGAGGTAAAGGCAAGGGATCGGAAATCAGTATCTGGTGCTACTTATGATGTTGTTCTTGACCATGTTGAGGCTCCATGGAAGCCGTTTCAAAGTTACAATTATCATTGGAGAAGCTCCAAGCACTACTTTAAAGCCCCCTTTATGTTTCATGTCGATGGGCCCGATGGTCGACGTTTAGGAACAGATTATGATCTTGGAACTAAAAAAGTCCTCGCTCAAAGAGCTCCTATTGGACCGAATGGAGAGATGGTTCCCATCGCCCGTTATGATTATAAAGAGGATCATACAATTGTTTACGATGGAGAAAATGGTAAAACGATCTACCGCTTCAATAGTGATAAACGCATCACAGCAGTTGAGAAATATCAGGGCGATGCTCTCTATCTTGTTGAAAAAAGTGAATGGGATGCCAATACCGGAAATCTGCTTAGTAAAAAAGTAGAGGATGGATCCGGAAAAATCTTTCGCCTCGCCGAGCATGTTTTTGATAAAAACCATAATGCGATAGAAGAGTGCATAGGGGATGGTAGAGAAAAAGAGATCATCTATCGTGCCTATTCCCTCGATGACTTTAACTTAAAACTCACCGAGTCGGATAGACCCGGAAAAGAGATACGTTATACCTATATCCTCAACACAAATCTTTTAACTTCAGAGATTGTCTATGATCATGGGCGAATAGCCAAACGCACTTTCCAGTTCTATGATGATAACTTAAATTCTGTCTGTATAAAAACAATTGTTGATGATGGCTCAAGCGACAATCACAATGATTTAACTCATGTTACCTATCGAAAGATTACAGAGATCTCGCCTAAATATTCCCAACCCTGTTTAGGTCTCCCCGAAGAATTAAGAGAAAAGACAATTGATGCTCTTGGCAACGAAATCCTGCTTAAAAAAGTACGCTATAGCTATCACCCTTCGGGCAAAGTCTCTAAAGAAGAGCATTTTGATGCCAATGGCATCTTTCACTATTGTCTTAGCTTTGAATATGATAATAGAGAAAGGCTCATTGCCCAAGTGGATGCATTGGGTAATAGAGTCGAGTTCGAATATGATGAGAACTTTAATCTCATCAGAGAAAAAGGCCCTTGCTCAGCTATGCGTAAGGAGTGGGACTATGACCTTGCCAACCGTCCCATTCGAGAGAGAGTATGGCAATCGAAAGAGACCATTCTGACTAGAGAAAAAAAGTACGATAAGGCCAGCCGTCTTATTGCCTCCATAGATGAATCGGGATTTGAAACAAGTTATGGCTATGATTCTCTTAATAGACTCACTACAACTACCTATCCTGATGGGTCCATTACGAAAAGAGAGTATGATGTTTTAGGGAATGTGACTCAAGAGATCGACCCTAAGGGATATGCCACGATCAAAAGCTATGATTACCGTGGAAATCCTCTCCATATTCTCCATCCTGATGGATCGGAAGAATATCATACTTACAATGCGAATGCGACCCTTGCAAGCTATATTGATCGCAATGGAGCCAAAACGCTCTATGCCTATGACATCTTTGATCAGCCGATAAAAACTGAGAGCTTCTCCTCATCAGGAAGTTTGCTTAAAACGACAAGAGCGACCTACTCACCTTTTTGCAAACTCTCCGAAACAGATGGGGAGGGGGTGACAACGACATACACCTATGACTTTGCCGGAAGAAAAACCTCTGAAAGTAAAGACTTTTCAACGACCTCCTCTACCTATGACTGCCTTGGTCGGTTAGCCTCTTTGCAGACAGGCGATCTTCTCACACAGTACAAATATGACTATTTAAATCGCCAAATCGAAAAAAGGGTCGAAGACCTCTCTGGAATACTCTATCGCATCGAACAAGACTCTTACGATGAAGCGGGCAATCATATTTTGCATACAACCCCTAAGGGAACTTGGACCTCCTCCTATAACCTAAGGGGAGAGCTTATCTCTTCTAAAGATCCGCTAGGTTTTGAACATAAACATTCCTATGAGTATAAGGATCAATTTATTCAAAAAGATATCGACCCGCATGGGGTGATTACAACTAAGCACCATGATTGCCGGGGAAGAGTCTATCTTACACTCACTAGAGATCAATCAGACAATATTATCCAAAAAAAAGAGTCTCTCTTTGATGCGAATAATAACTGCATTCAAGAAACACACACGCTGTTTGAAGGAATAGAACCTATAGGTTCAATCACCAATCAATGGAACTATGGTCCTGGCAACCGCATTGAAGAGCTCATTGAGTCAGAGACTAAAATCACCCGCTATCTCTACGATGCCAAAGGTCGCTTAGAATCGATCCATAAGCCTAATGGGATAGGGATTTTTCAAAAACATGATGATTTGGGAAGACTCTCTAGGTCCCATTCTACAGATTTTGATTACCACTATACCTATGACGCAGAAAACCACCTTCTTTCCATAGAAGATCAAAAGACTAATGCTCTCACTACTCTAAGCTATGATGCTCTTGGCAATGTCACTAAAGAAAGCCTTGCCTCCCGCCTAACTTTTGAGAGCATCTACGACGCGCAATCAAGGCGCATCAGCTTAACTTTGCCGACTCACCAACAAATCTTCTGGAGCTACAAAGGCCCAGATCTCCACCAAGTAACAAAAGATAAATTTGTTCTGACTTATGAAAAAAGAGATAGCGATGGAAATCCTGAAACCACTCTTTTTCCATTAGGCACGATTAATCAATCGTGGGATCCTCTTCGACGTCTTCAATCATCTGAATCTCTCTATTATAAAAATGCTCTGACCTATGATGCCGTGGGTAATCTGACTGAATACTATTTTGAAGATCCACAAGGATCAATGAGGGAAAAGTATACCTACGATGATCTCCATCAACTCCTCTCAGATCCCTATCATGAATATTCTTCTGACTCAATGTTCAATAGAAGAGCTAAAGATGAAAACCCTTGGGAGGTTAACTCTCTTTGCCAGATCACTCACGATGGAGAAAACGACTTAGTCTATGATGAAAATGGCAATCTTCTCTCAAATGGAGAGTCTACATTTTTTTATGATACTCAAGACCGTTTAATTGCTGTGCATAAGGGGAATGCACGCTTTGAATATACTTATGACCCTTTTCATCGCAGGCTTTCCAAAACAACATACACAAATGAAAAACTCTCCGATACCCTCTACTTCTTATGGGATGGGAAAAATGAGATTGGCTCTGTCACAAAAGAGGGCAAAATCAAAGAGCTCAGAGTATTAGGCGATGGCCGGGGAGCTGAAATTGGAGCTGCTATTCTCTACGAATTAAATGGTAACTCCTATTTCCCCATCCATGATCATCGCGGGTCACTTGTCACACTCATTGACATTCCTGGGTCAAAATCCAAAGCCACCTACCGCTACACTCCCTTTGGAGAGACTATTCAATCTGAAAACCTCTCTCCTTGGCGTTATTGCAGTAAACGCTTTGATTCTGAAACGGGCTTCTACTACTTT